>Ga0208958_1000042_pt1 | contig 177215 bp, 207 predicted proteins | sample RifOxyB1_FD_184032 | JGI IMG/M metagenome (GOLD analysis project Ga0208958, IMG submission 184032) | Soil microbial communities from Rifle, Colorado - Rifle Oxygen_injection B1 (SPAdes) | ecosystem: Environmental > Terrestrial > Deep subsurface > Rock core/Sediment | place: Rifle, Colorado...
CGGCATTAAAACAAAAAATACATTTCTATTATAAACTTCTCTAGCATTCTCAAATTCCAAACTACAAAAATTACACTTATCAAAAACTTGACATCCTTCTGAATCATATTTAAAATCAGTCTGTCCTCTTTGATTTAAACAATCATAATAATCTTGACCATAATTATAACTACAATTATCACTAATTTTGCCCATCATGGGCACATCATAAAAAGAAGTATTACAATAGTCTTCATATTTTGGTTCAGTATAAACCGCTTGCATAAAAAGAACTATAAACATAGGTAGCAACACAGAAATACCAAGTATCATAGCTAGTTTCTTTGAATTCATACCATAAACTAACAATAACTATTTATAAAAGTTCCTATCTAATAACCTCAAAACCTCATTTTTTGGCAGTCCTAGGCCTAAAACTTAAAAAATCAAAAGCTTTTTATTTCAAGAAGTATCTCCTAAAAGCATGAAAATAGAGATCAGTACAAAAACAAAGGGGTTAACCAATAGTATGTTTCCAAAAGAGGATTTACATGTGGAAGACTATGTTGAACTTCCAGATGGATCTAGATTGATCTTTAAAGGTGAATTAGTTCTCAGATCATACGGAAATCCCACATTAGTTATAGCAAATTTAATGTTTGGGCCAAAAAGTACTAGTGACTCAGTATCCGAATGGTTATTTCAAAAACTAAACGGAAATGCTAGCGAATTAGTAATAAACACAAGAAACGTACCTTTGGATAAAGATAGAATTAAAAAAACAATAGAAGTTGAAGTAAAGCGAAGTGATATGCTTTTAATCTAACTAAATTTTTTACATTAGTAATAATTTTAAAAACAATAACATTTTTAAATAAATAAATTCTAAATTAAAACATGCCAAAGAAAAAACATAGAATTATTAAAAAACTTCCAGAACTTGAACCAATAGTAAAAAAACCTTCAAAGCTAAAAACAGATTATGATATTGCTTATGATTTTGCAGCAAAAGTTTACAAACAATTTCAAGAATCAATAAAATCTATAGTTCTATTTGGTAGTGCAGTGAAAGGTGAAACAGTAACTGGTTCAGATATTGACATTTTAATAATAATAGATGATTGCTCTATTCAATGGGATCAAGAATTAATAGCTTGGTACAGAGAAGAACTTGGTAAAATAACAGAAAGACAAACTTATGGAGAAAGATTACATGTTAACACTGTAACATTAAGTACATTTTGGGAAGATGTTAGAGAAGGAGAACCAGCAGCAATTAATATTATAAGGTATGGTCAACCATTAATAGATTTTGGTGGTTTCTTTGACCCAATAAAAATATTACTAGCTAGAGGCAGAATAAGACCTAGCCCAGAAGCAATTTTTCTAACATTAAGAAGAGCTCCATTACATATTTCAAGATCTAAATTTGATATGGTAAACTCAATAGAACATTTATACTGGTCCATGGTAGATTCATCACATGCAGCACTAATGGCAAGTAATCAAATTCCTCCAAGCCCAGAACATGTTACAGAAATGCTAGACGAAGTTTTTGTTTCCAAAAAAGTATTAGATAAAAAATATGTTATTTGGTATAAAGAAATGTATGAACTTGCCCATGACATAGTTCACGGCACAGTAAAATCAATGTCTGGAAAAGATATAGATATTGTAATGACAAGAGCAATAGAATTTGAAAAAGTAATGCGTAATATAACTTCTAGATTAATTTCAAAAGAAAAAATAATTCAAGTTCAAGAAAAAGAACCTGTTCCAGAACCACCAAAAAGAAATTAAAAAAAGTTTATTTATTTAAGTATGCACTTGATACTAAAGGTAACATTGCACTAGCAAATTGATTTTCATCTTTAACATTATCTAAAACATACTTACTATATGTTCTAACTTTACCATCATCTAATTTATCAGTTCCTTCTTTTACAAAATATTCTGTAAACTTTCCATTAATTTTTCTCAATGGACCTCTCTTAAATACATCAACCCAGAATTTATAATCACTGTTAGCTGCAAAATACTTCAAAGCTGCCTGAAGTTCTGGTTCATCTTTATTTTTTTCAAGATAAAAGTTTATGATTAAATTAGCATCTTGACTTCTCATAACCTGATGAATTATGCCTAAATATTGGTTTAATTCTTTATGTGCTTTTGCTATATCTTTATATTCCCCATTTTTAGGAGCGCCAAGTTGAGCAACCTGTCCTAATAATTTTCCAGAATCAAGAGCAGCCAATATATCTTCTAAATTGCCTTTTGTTTCACTTTGAAACTTTCTTGCTTCTACATTTCTAGTTGCTTGTAATTCTGCTAAAAATCTATCATCGCTAGCACCTGCAAAAAAGTAAGGATCATCATGTAATTCGTCTCCTAACTCTTGTCTTAGTTTAGGGCTATTACGAACTCTTGCATCATCAAAACTTTCTAATGCTTCCTGATAAGTCGCATACTTTTGCACTAATTTTTTGTATTCATCAACATTAAATGTCATTTTTTATCACAAATTTATATGATATAACTAGTTTATAAATCTTTCTATTTTAATAACTAAATAGTAGTTACAGTTTCTCAGGCAGTTCTTCTTTGAATCCACAAACTTTACAATACTTTATACTATAGAAACCGTCCTCAAATTTATGTTGTCCTTCGTGTAACTCATGACCACATTCCGGACATAAATGTATTTCATTCATTTTCTAGCAGCTTCCAATACTAATCTTCTTTCTTCATCAGCCACAATTTTATTTATAGTTGAAACAGCATCAACATTTACAGTTATTTCGTCTATTCCTGTATCAACCAAAAACTTAGCCATATCAGCATTTGAACCAGCTTGACCACAAATACTTGTTTTCACATGATGTTTTTTACAAGTCTTTATTACATGTCTAATTTCTTTTAATACGGCAGGATGCATCTCATTATACCATTTCTGTATTCTACTATTATTTCTATCTATAGCTAATGTAAACTGAGTTAGATCATTAGTTCCTATACTAATAAAATCAATTCCTTCCTCACAAAATTCATCCATCATCTGAACAACTGCAGGAGTTTCAACCATGATACCAAACTCCATATCTTCTAATCCCATATCCTTTATAACTTCTTTAGCATGTCTAACTTGCTCTAAATGTGTAATCATAGGTAACATTAAACCAAGCTCTTTAAACCCTTTATTTCTAACCCTTCTTAATGCTTCTAATTGAGCCTTAAACAATTCAGGCTGATCTAAATCTCTTCTAATAGATCTCCAACCCATCATAGGATTATCTTCTTTTGGTTCGTTTTCACCGCCAACCATATCTCTAAATTCATCAGTTCTTGCATCTAAACTCCTATACCAAACAGTTTTTCCTTTGAACGCACTACAAACTTTAGTTAAACCTTCTTCTAATCTTGAAATTAATTCTTCCTCTCTTCCATTATCAATTAAGTAACCTGGATGTTCTTTTCCAGATAATATCATAAATTCGCATCTTAACAACCCAACACCTTCAGCACCAGTAGCAGCTGCTTTATGTGCTAAATCTGGAAAGTCTGCAATAACTTTTATTTTAGTAACAGTCGGTTCAAGCACACCAATTTTTACATTTTCAGAAACAATATTAATTTCTTCAGCAGGTTTTTCTTCAATATTAATTTCTTCCTTTAAAACTTCTTTAGCCCCTCTATAAACTTTACCTGCTTTACCATCAACAGTGATCAAATCATTTTCTTTTAATATCTTAGTAGCATTTCCAGTTCCAACAACTGCAGGTATTCCCATTTCTCTAGAAACTATTGCTGCATGGCAAGTTTGCCCACCTTCATCTGTAACAATAGCGCTAGCTCTTTCCATTGCTGCAACATAGTCTGGATTAGTCATCCTTGCGACTAAAACATCACCATGTTTTACTTTATCTAAATCATCAGCTTCTTCTACTATTTTTACATGGCCACTACCTATTCCTGGAGAAGCAGATATACCTGTCAAAATAGCCTTCTCATCTTCTAACCCCATATTTTGTTTTTCTTCTTCTGCTATCTTAGAAGTAACTTTCTCATTTGTAGTAATTCCTCTAGTCTGAACTAAAAAAATAGAACTATTTTCAATAGCAAACTCCATATCTTGTGGGGCTTCATAATGAGCTTCAACTTTTTTAGCTAAACTAGCTAATTTACCAACTTCCCAATCAGTTAAAACTCTACCAATAGCTTTGTCAGGACTCAACATTTTTTTGCTAGTCCTTCCACTTGTTCTATCCCTATAAAACATAAACAACTTATTTCCTATCTTCATATCTTTTAATGTCAAACTATTTTTATCTACAACATATCTATCTGGAGAAACAGCACCGGAAACAACAGCATCACCAAAACCAAAACTAGCTTCAATAATAACTTCAGATTTATCATTAGTTCCAGGATTCATACTAAACATAACTCCTGCTTTATCAGAATCAACCATTTTTTGTATAACAACGGCTATCAAAACCTTTTCATGTTCAAAATTATTTTTTTCTCTGTAATATATTGCCCTAGCAGTAAACAAAGAAGCCCAGCACTGATGAACTGCTTGCACAACATTTTCAAAATTTTTAATATTAATATAAGTTGCTTGTTGCCCGGCGAACGAAAAATCAGGCAAATCTTCAGCAGTAGCACTAGATCTTACAGCAACAAAAGGATAATCTTTGGGTAAATTAACAAAACTTATTGTTTTTTTAGAAACATTCATCAAATCCAAATTAACATTCAAATTTTCATAAGCATACTTAATTTCTTGTTTTAATTCCTTTGGCATTTCAGCTTTTAGAATAATACTCTGAACTTGTTGAGCTGCTTTTTGTAATTGTTCATTATTATCCACGTCGGTATTAACCAAAACTTTATTAATTTCTGGTTGCAATTTATTAACTTCTAAAAAATTTTTATAAGCATAAGATGTAACAACAAAACCATTAGGGATTGGAAAATGAGCATTATACATCTCACCTAAATTAGCACCTTTACCACCTACAGATGCACCATCATTCTTAGAAATTTCTTGAAACCATAATATATTCTTCATACTATTCCCTCTTTTTCATGATAATAAACTATTTGTGTTTTATAAATTTTTTGCTATTGTAGGAGTAACACTAATTTAATAAATCAATTATTTTGTGTAATTAATATAAAAATGATAGAAAATTGCATTAATTGCAAAGCTGAACTAAGAGGGGATGATAATAGAGAAAAGAATAGAATGGGATTTATTTGTGAAAAATGTTTTGATCAGCAAAGAACTAAAATAATCAATAGTTTAGATAATTTTAGAAAAACAAATGAATTTGGAAACAAAGAACAAATTATTAAAAAAATGGCCTGGACAATAGAAGAAAGAAACAAATGGTTAGGGCAAAGTTTTAATAATCAAAATACATTTCCATTCTACTATAAAAAAGGTGTCGAGGACTTACAACTAATGTTACTCGAACAGTTAATCCAGCTAATGGATAGTGCCGGATTCAATTATTGGTCAAAAGAAGCTAAACAACAACATACAGTAATACTTAAAAAGAGAGACAAACTAAAAAAATAGAAAAGAGGTGTATATGCAATGGGATCAAATTGTTTAATTTGTGGAAATAGAATAGGCCATATGAACACTGGCCGTACGATAAAAGCAGGTGAATTATGTGAAGATTGTTATAATGAAGGTTCAAAAATAGTTAGTTCTTTGAATAAGTTTAGAGTTTCTCAAGATTTTGAAAAGAAAGAAGAAATAATCAAAAAACTGAATATCATGAATCAACAATTAGGAAAATGGACAGGAGATTCAGCAGAAATAGTTCATTATTTCAATGAAAAACCTAGAGATTTACAAATAACTTATCTTTCGCAATTAGTAAAATTAATGAGAGACGCAGGTTTTTCTCACTGGGCGGATGAAGCTAAAACTCAGCATGACGATTTATCAAGTATAAATTCAAGTTTAAAGAAGTTGAGATAAATTTTTATTCTAAAATTCTATTATATTCATCTTCCATTTTTCTCTTTAATAAATCTTTGTCTAAATAATCAACTATTCTTCTATTCAATCTTACAGATATTGCCTTCTGCTTTACTCTAGGAAATAACCATTCTACAAAATCCGCAACCTGTTCTTTAGAATTTATTTTAACACTGAAACTTACAGTTTCTGGCACACCATAAACTTTACTTATTGTTCGTCCATCAAAAGTTATTGCTGATCCTTCAGTAGCTTTATACTCTGTATGTATAGACTGTCTCTCTATTGGAAATAAATCATAAATTAAAGAACCATCATAAGTGTCTATTTCAAGTTTCATAATAAAAGTAGGTTATTAATTTTATATTTAAACATTGTTGGCAGTAATAATATATATTCAACCAACAACAACAGAATAAGTTCCAGGCATTCTTGATCTAGCCATTTCCATAGATTTTTTTGCAGATTCAAGATTGTTCTCATTAACAAATATTGTAAAAACAACAGTTCCTATTCTAGTCTGTGCAGCAACACCAACAGCCCTACCAAAAGATTTCTGCATACCTTTCTGCATTCTATCTGCTCCTGCACCAGTTAACATCTTATTTTCTCTTAAAACATGATGAGGGTACAAATGAACCAAAAAGTGATATCCATTATTACCAAAATTTTTTTGTAAATGTCTATTAACTAAAACCCTGGCGGACTCCAAAGCATTATGTCTTATCTGCATTCTTTCTTTTGAAACAAGCATAACTTTTCTTGAGAATTCAGCTTTAACATCTCCCATATGAAATCTAACTATTTTAGAAGCAGGAATTGCTTTAATAAATCCTTTAGCTTTGTATTTAGATCTTCTAGTATACGCTCTTGTTACATGCTTATAACAATTACCTTTTCTTAATGTTGCCATCTTACTTTATCTTAATTCTTGTACCAATTGCTTGACCAGGTAAACCTTTTTCAAATTTTACCCTAACTGCACCTTTGTTACCATGCTCTTTTAATATAATTCCATTAATTTCTTTACCTGCAGGACTAGTCCAAACTATGGCCTTTTTTAACAAACTTCCTGCCTGCTCTTTCGAATCAATAGAATCAAATTTTATTATCATCTGATTCATAGGATGTTGAGTTTTATGACTTCCCCTATAATCTATAATAACGCCTTCCATTGTTAAATTGGACTAAGTTATTGATTTATAAAGTTTTCTCTTAAGAAACAGATCAAAATTAAGAATAATATTAAAAGATAGAAGTTCACATATAATTTTATAATCTTGTTAATCTATCAGTTAATTTGTCAATTAAACTATAAATCATTCCACCACAATAACCCACTCCTGCACCAGTAAGTGCGCCATTTCCAACCCCATCTAAACGATAGGATTGAAGAAATGATGAAATTCCATTATTATCTTGGGTCGAAAGAGTATAAATCAATCCAGCTCCGCTACCCAATAACAAACCGGCTTTTGCAAATCGCTCTTTTATTACCGTTTCTTCCAAATTTGTCTTGAACATTTTTCTTCAAAAAAAACACAATAAATCAATACTTATAAATCTTCCTATCTTATAGCTGCCCATAATAAATATTAGAAAATAATTTCTATTTCTTTTCCAACTATTTTCTTCAAATCATCAAACAAACTTTCTTTAACAGACAATACTTTAGGAATTTCAGTATCAATTAGATATTTATCCATTTCGATTATATCACTCTTTTTAACATCCTTTAACCTACCATTAACTATTGTTGCTTTTTTAATATCTTTTTCTTTAGCAGCAACATTTTCAACAATAAACGCAACACCATTTAGTAACAATATTTCACCCATTTTATTACCATGTTTAAATCTAATTTTGGCTCTTTCAACACCCAAAAACTTTTTCCTTTGTATATGATCTTCTAATACTCTAACAAAAGTTCTTGCTTCTCTTTTAACCGCATCAGACTCCGCTTTAGTTAATTTTTTAGTTTTGAAATCATTATAAGATTTATTAAAAAACTTAAAATCATCAGCTAATTTTTCAGGTAATCCTTCTTTCAAACAAAACTTCCTGAATCCTACTTCTAAATTTGTTGGTTTAGCTTCTAAATTTGATATAGACTCAGCCACTAATTTATTCATTTCCTTATTAATTATTTCAAACGTTTCTTTCTCACGTTTTCTTTCTATTTGTTTAAACATAGTATTAATTCTTTTTAAAAATTCTTCACTATCTCCAATTAATTTATCAATCTCTGCACCAGTAATACTCTTTACCTTGCCATGCTCAATATCTTTAAAGAATAACCTTATTCTTTCTAACATATCAACATATTTTTGTTCCAATATTTTTTCTTTTTTAACAAACACTTCTTGTAAAAGTTTTATAGTTTCTTGTGGTGTTGGGGGAGATAATCCATACAACATCAAAGCGGCTTGTGCAGGATTTAATACTGCATAATACAATTCTTGACCAACAATCATTAATAATTTACCCTTAGCTGCATCTAATAATCTATCACCGGTTTCCATAAACATATCTATAGCTTCTGGGCTAGGTCTTATTCTACCCATTTTTAATAATAATCTCCAAGGACCAAAAACTCCCCTATCATATATTGGAACTCCATCTCTTAAGAAAGTAAATATAACGGGATGTGCATCCTTTACAGATTCCCAGAAATCAGTTAAAATATAAACTTGAATATGAAATTGTTTTTTAATTCCAGTTATCGCTTCAGCTTCAAAACCCATACTTAATATTAAACCACGTAATTTATCTCTTAACTCAGCTCTTGACATTCTTTTTACGTCAGTATCATCAACTATAACATAAACATCAATATCATTAGATTTTTCACCTCTAAACAAAGAACCTGCGGCAACATAACTAACAATATATTTTTCAAATTTTTTTATTGTCATTGATTTATGTACCTCTGATATCTTTAAAGCACCTAAAAAATCCATAGGATCATACAAAATTACAGACACAGCAACCAACTGTAAAATTTCATATTTTCCATCAAAAAATGATTCTTTTATTTCATTCACAGTCATTATTTCTAACCATAATTTTTCATCTACTAATTTGGCAAGTTTTATCAATTCAGGACTTATTTTATCTTTCAACCTAAAATCAGGTGTATGTTCAGATTTAGAATCATCTAAAACAACTAAAACATTAATCTTATCCTTTTCTTCTTTCTTTGGAGGCAACAACGCTAAACCTAAAGTTTCTTTCTTATAATTTTTTAATATCTTTTTTTGCAAAATATCTAATTTTTCTTTAATTTCTTTCTGTTTTTTTTCTAAAGATTTAATTTGTTCCGGAGTTAACTCTTCCATATATATAAAGCTCTAATTAATATCTTATAAATGTTTCGGAAAAAATAAAAAAATAAAAATTAAAAGTCTAATTCATTCAAATCAATGTCATCTATTCCATTCATATCTTGATCTAATTGATCAAAATCAGTGATATCATCAGTCACTTGTTGAGTTTGTTGGTTAACATCTATGTTTTGTTCATTATCTGAAATATCACTAGTTTTAGCACAACCATATACAAACAGAGTTAGTATTAAGAATAAAACCATTAAACTAATCTTCAGTTTCATTTTCTTCACTCTCATTTTCATCATCTGTTTCGTTTTCTTCGTTTAAATCATTTTCGGTTTCATTCTCATCATCAGAATCATCTTCACTTTCATTTTCGTCATCAGTTTCGTTTTCTTCATCTTCGTCATCATCGATTATAGCAACATTTGTAAATTCCCTATAATCTTTAACTAACTCTTTTAAAATCTGATGTGCTTCTTTTAAGTATTCTCTTGATTTCTGTAAGTATTCTTTAGTTTGTTCAAACAAAGATGTTGCACTTTCACTATCATTCTCTATCTGTTCATAAACATCTTTAGCTAATTCATACTGTTCTTTTGCTAGTGTTATTTTTTCATCATAGTCATCTAGAATACCCTGCATTTCCTGAACTTCACTATCATTTTGACTTAGATTATCTAACTTGGCATGCATCTCAACAGATAACTCTTCACTAGATTCTATTATTAAACCAATTCTTTGAGTCAATAATTCACCCGAAATTCTTTTAACACTAGGTACAAATCCGTTCCATGATTCTTTGATATCCTTAGATATAGCTCTCAATTCTTCAATTGTAGCCGCGCTATCAATCTCATTTCTGAATTCGTTTAACTCGGCTCTTTTATTTTCTATATCTTCCAAAATCTGAGCTCTTCTTTCCTCAGTGATATTTATTTTTTCAGCCCAAGCAGTTAGAATATCTAAGTGAGAATCCATTCTATCTAAAGTTCTAGATAAAAAGATATCTATTCTTTCTATAGCTTTTGATTTATCAACATCACTTATATCATTAATTCTTTTTACTTTTTCTTTAGCCCACTGGTAATCTTCTTTTACTTCATTCCATCTTTCAAGATTAGTTTGATATCTTTCAGTAGCCTGTTTGTAATCCTCTATAACTTTTTCTTCCCATTCTCCTCTTTCACCTTGTCTAGCATCAATAGGAGCAACACTAAACAATAACAAACTTAATATTAACAATGCAAATATTTTTTTCATTTTGCAAACCTCCATATAAAACAATAAGTTCATTTATTTATAAAGATACTTTCTAAAAATGCTTTAATAAGCTTTAGAAAGCTTTAATTGGAAATGTTTTTAAACTAAAAACCAAAAAAATAATTATGAAAAAATTAATTTTAATAGTAATCTTGCTAGTTTGTGCAGACTTAGTAGAATCGGCAACATTGCAAGGTAATATTTATGATTTTGAATTAAACAAAGCAAAAAATGTTATGATTACAGTAGATTCAATACCAAAACAAACAATAATTTCCACAGATTCATTTTATTCACTAGAACTAAATCCAGGAAATTACAAACTAACTGCACAACAATTAGTACAAAATATAACAATTGCTTCCACAACAGAAGAAATAAACATAAAAGATAATGGGATTTACAAATTAGATTTGATATTATTCCCAGAACTAGAAGATCCACCAGAAGACATTGATCTAAACGAACTAGATGAAAATAACCCAGATTATGTTTTAATCTTTTCAATTTTAGCAATTTTGCTAATTATTACATTTGTTATAATCAAAAAAAAGAAAAAGGATGTTAAACAAATAGACATAGAAAAAAACGAAACAGACATAGTTTTAGATTTCATAAAGAAAAATGATGGAAGAACAACTCAAAAAGATATAAGAAAATCATTAATGATGTCAGAAGCAAAGTTAAGTTTAATAATAACAGAACTAGAGCATAAAGAATTAGTTAAGAAAATTAAAAAAGGAAGAGGAAATATTATAATTTTGAACAAATAAATTAATTTTTCTTTGAAGAATATTTTTTAAGTTTTTCGTATAAACCTTTCTTATTTTCTAAATTTTTAGATGAGTTATTTCTATGATCAATGTTAGGTTCTTCTTTAAATTCAGTATTTTCTAACTTGTTTAAAAGCCCCATTATTTAACTCCATATTCATTGAGAACTTGTTTATACAAATTAGCATCCTTAGTCTTAGCAAACTTTTTTATTTCCTTACTGGGCAATTTTCCTAATAATGAGTCTATAATTTTTAAAGTTCTTTTTATATCTCTGTCAGATATATCTTTTTCTTTTGTTCTCACTTTTATATAATGGAATTTTTTATATTTAGGATTAGTTGCAATCAAAAATGCAATCAAAACAACTAAAACAATTATTAAAGTAATAAAAACAACATATTGCTCAAAACTAGTTTGACTTAAAAAGCTAGGAGATAAATTTATGCTAACATCATTTAATGAGCTAACTTTAAAATATGTCCCAGCTACTTCCACAGCAATTACAATAACAATAAGTATGATTATTAGAATCAAAATTTTTTTCAAAGGATTAGTCGACTTATCTTCATTTAGCTTATTTCTCTTATTTTTGTTCTTTTTCATTCTTTTATAAACTAAATACTCAAAAATTTAATATATAAACTTTTTGGTAAATTGTATGTTTAAACTTTTAAAATAGAAACCTTTTTAAAAAAAGTTAAGACTATAAAATAATGTGAGCCTATGGCGCAGCGGTAGCGCAACACGTTTACACCGTGTAGGTCGCCGGTTCGAATCCGGCTGGGCTCATCCACAAACTTCACAATTCTTCTTTTTACTAACTTTAACTCTTTCAAAACTATTGCTTCCTAAATCAAACCTAAGTAAATCTTTCTCATACTTTTTCCCAGTCAACAATTTTATAGCTTCATTAACTTGAACACTAGAAACTAAACTAGTAATAGTATTCAAAATTCCAACTGAAGCACACTTTTCAAAAGTCTTTCTATATCCAAAAACACAATTAAAACAAATATCTTTTACAACTAAAATATTACCTTTGTCTCTAATAGCACTAGCATAAATCCAAGGTATTTTATGCAAAACACAATATTCATTAATCAAAAATCTAGCTTCAAAGTTATCAGTACAGTCTAGAACTAAATCAGAATCCAAAATAGACAAATTATCTTTATTTAACATATTAAAAACAACATTTATCTTAACCTTAGAATTTATCTCAGTTAATTTTTTCTTAGCCACTTTAACTTTGTATTCTCCAACATCTTTTTCATTATATAAGTGCTGTCTTTGTAAGTTTTCAATTTCAATCTTATCATTATCAACTAAAATAATTTCACCAATTCCAGCTCTAACTAGTAATTCAGAAGTTAAACCTCCCAAAGCACCAAGACCAATAACAACAACTTTAGATTTTCCTAACTTTTTCTGTTCTTTTTTACCAATAAAAATTTCCTGCCTTACATATCTATTCATATTATTTATTAAATCAAAATATTTAAAAACGTTTCCAAGTTCTTACTAAAATGCAAACTTTAGTCTGGTATGAATCAGAACGAGCGACAACAGTGTATACCCCATTTATAGAAACATTTAGCAAACGATTAAAGAATAAAAAAAATACAAGTCTATCTGTTTTTACAAACTTAGAGGAATCTCTGAGTGCAATTACTCCACCATTAAATATGATGATAGCCAATCATCCAAGCCCAGAAGATATGGTTGGAATAGGAAAATATATAATAAACCACCCAGATACAAGAGTTATAATAACAAGAGCTGTAGACGCAAGTAAAACTAAAGAGATAGCAGATTCGATATTGCCAAGAGAATTAACAAAATCATCAACTTATTCCCAGATAAGTTTTTTAAGTATATCCGTGTTTTATTATAGGTTAGATGATATAATTCCCGATCAATCATAGCCAGACATCCGTTTTAATTCATTTATCGATTTCACACCAGGATAATTTCCATCAGGGAAAACCCAAGTTGGATAAGCTTTAACCCCATGATCCAAACACCATTGTTTATCTAATTCACAATCATGATAATCTACATATTGAAACGAATTGCCAAATAGTTTTTTCTGATCTTTACAATGTGGGCACCATTCAGTTCCAGCCATAGAAATTCCTTGCTCACTTAAATATTTAGCAAAATTTTCCATATCCGGATCAACTTCACCACTACTTCTTAAAAAGTAAGCGAAGATTAATACAACAACTAACAAACCAATAGTTAATTTTATCTTTTTTTTCAATTTAACCTCCAGAGATTACAGACAAAAACTTTATTTCATCCTTATCTTTCAATTTAACAGTCTCACTAACTAATTCATTATTTCTAACAATAATAAACTCCTCTAAATTTAAATTTAATTTTTTAGCTATACCTTTAATATTATCACTTTCTATTATTTTAGTTTCTTTAGTTTTATCAATAAATATTTTTATTTTCATTTTAGTAATTTAATATATTCACAAGCTTGACAAACCTCATTTGAAGCTGGCTCACCACAACACTTACAATATTTGATTTGACCATTTTTATATTTTTCTTTTAACAATGGTAAAACATCTAAAAAAGAAGTAATTATTGAGTATTTAGTAGCAGGATATTTCTCACTAAAATTATTTAATACATCTTTCACATCATTTCTAAAAGATTCAGTTGCGTATGGACATTCATTTAATTCTTCATTTAAACCTTTTAAAAAAGCATAAGTCATTACTTCTTTTTCAGTTAAAAAATATAAAGGCTTAACTCTTTGTATAAATCCACTTTCAGTTTTAATTCCAGTTATTGGACCTAATCTAGCAGATACTTCATTGCCTGATTTAAACATATTCATCACAATAGATTGAGCTTCATCATCTAAATTATGCCCTGTAGCTAATTTATTTAATTTTAACTCTCTAGCTTTCTGATTTAATAAATATCTTCTAAAAACGCCACAAACACTGCAAGGATGCAATTTTAACTTTTTTACTGCATTATCCAAACTAATTCCAAATTCGTTCTCAAAACTATAAATATGTAGTTTTATTCCATTTTTTTCACAATAATTTACAGCATTTTGTAAAGTTTTACTTCTATATCCATGAATCCCTTCATCAATTGCTATTGCTAAAATTTTTGTAACTCTTTGTTTGTTAATAATATCATTCAAAATATGAAGCGTAACTAAAGAATCTTTTCCTCCAGAAACTCCAACCCCAATTAACTCTCCTTTTTTAATCATTTTGTATTGCCTTACTGTTCTTCTAACCTTTTTTTCAAAATACTTAATAAAACATGTTTTACATAAAGAAACCTGACTATTTGGAAGCTTAATTACTGGTTTTGTTTTACATCTGCTACAAGTCATAATATTGAGTTAAACAAAGCATTCTTAAAATTTTTGGATTTCAAATCTTACAATTCTTCATCAATAATTTTAGAATAAATGGCTGAACTTCTGTACCCTTCTACTTTAAGCCCATTAATAAAAACAGTAGGTAACACACTAATTTTTAACTTTTTTGCTAATTCATAATCTTTCAAAACAGATTGCCCATACAATTCATTTTCCATACACAATCTAAATTCTTCCTTAGCAAGATAAACTTCACTAGAAAAAACAAAAATGCTTGCATAAGTTATGTTATAATAATTTTCAAATAACTTATCATGCATTTTTTCAAACTTTTTTTGAGATGCCGCACATTCAGCAGCCATAGCAGAGTAATAAGAAACATTAGTAAAATTGTAATATTTATAAATAAATTTTATTTTTCCTTCATATTTATTTCTCAAATTTTTCATAACAACTTCAGAAGAAGCACTATCATTATTACTATAATCAACAAAAGATATTATTGTTACACTAGCATTTTCTGCCCCTAAAAAGGATTTATCTCTCTTAGCTTGATTATATGGATTTGTCACAATAGAATATGCCACAATCCAAATAAGTATTATAAGAACTATCCATAAAAAATTCCACTTCTTTTTCATACTAATAAATTAAAAAAATATCTATTTAAAAGTTTCTAAAAAATAAAAAACTTATTTAAACATCTTTGGTTTATTTGAAGACACTCTTCTTGTTCTTTGATCTTTAACATACATTAAGTCTGCTTTAGGCATTGGCAAGTGTCCTATTATCTTCGATTTACATTTAACACTGTATGTTATAACCATTTCAGACTTTCCATCTAACTGAGGTACATCCCAAAGCAATCTTGTTGCCACATCGCCAGTTATTTTTGTTGGTCTATGTCCAGTCAAATTAAATGGTTTTTCAACAACATTAGCCATCATATCTGTCAATTTTATATTACTTATCCTTGATCTTGATTTATTCCTCAACCTTAACATAACACTAAGAGTTGTAACACTTTCTTTTGGATGATGTTGTACAGAAATTATTCTCTTAGTTAATAATATATCTTTTCTCAAATACCAATATAACACACCAGCTATTATCAAAACAAGTAAAGCTATTACGCTAAACGTTCTATAATCAGTATCAACAGTTATTGTCTTAGATTCTCCAGGAACTAGACTAAAATCCCATTCATAAACATAATAACCATTTCCTTTTGTTACAGTTGTTGGGTCTTCATTAACTTGAGTAAATATTCTTGCAAACCATGTCAATCTTTGTGAATAAGTTTCATAACTTATTGAGTTGCCATCATTAGTTCTTTCCAAAGTATATTTAGAATATAAAAAACCGGTTTCAGGAGTTGCTTTTTCCTTAACATCAGTATAAGAGTCTAAAGTAATCCTGTCAATCTTATCATAAACTAACTCATTATTTTCATATATTAAAACATGAATATCATTTTCACCAGGAGTTATTGCTCCTTCAAATTTAACCAAAAATTCTTTTTCTATCTCACTATTTGAACTTAAAGTACCAATTTCTTGAACCTCATTAAAATAATCGCTCTTCAAGCCAACTTTCAAACTGTCTATATCAGAATCATAATTACTTTTTAATTTTACTCTAAAAACAGTGTCTCTTTTTGGATTTATAGATTCAGGTAATTCAAGATCTGTATCTAGTGCCTTATCAAAAGATAAAATTTCTAGATTAAACAAATGAGAAACGCTAATAGTTTTATCATCAATTCCAGTCAAACTCAAAGTGATACCATAATTACCTGGATCTTTCTCAACTTTATCATAAGGATACATTATTAAATCAAAAGTTTTGCTTGAACGAGCAGGAACATCTATATCGTTCTCATCATGTTCAAATACCCATTCAAATAAAGGATAAGAAGGAACAAAAAATCTGTAAGACTGATCATCCAAATTTGGATTTTCTACTGTGACAGAAAATATAAATTGATCACCAAGAATAGCTTTATCTTTAATAGCTGTATGACTAACAATTGGATCTTGTGCAAGTACTACATTAAAAGCCAACAATAGAACGAAAAACACCATCACACTCTTTTTGTTAATTACCATATTACTTCTATAGAAATTATCACTAGTATTTAAATTTTTTGCTGATTTTACTTAACAATCTTAGCCATATCTTCAGTTATATCTATTATAGTAGAAACATGATTTGTCAAAAAACCGTCATTTATAGCAACGTTAACCTTTTTTAAAATTAATCTTGATACTTTTTTAATATCTCTAATAGGTTTTTCGTTAATAGAACTAATATTAACTATTACAAATGGTACATCAGCTTTTTGAACTAACCTTGTAAACGCATGATAAGGTATTCTAACTCCAAGATTATCATGTCCAGGATTAACATTTCTAGCTACGCATCTTTTCTTCATTGTTAAAATAAATGTAAATGGCCCGGGCAATGTTTGAATGTAACTTTTTTTATTTACTATTAAATTTTCAAAAATCCATTTTTTGTTTGGTGCAATAATAGCCAAAGGTTTACTATGTACTATTTGTCTTATAGCTGCAACACTTGCAGGTTTTAAAGCGTTGCAACCCAAAGCATAAACCGTATCAGTGGGATAAATAAATATTTCACCCTGTCTTATTCTATTAACAATATCTTCAACATCAATTTTATCAAAATCAACAAATTCAACCATAAAAAGATGAACAAAATTAAAGTTATAAACTTTTTCTAAGATATAATCCTAGTTGGTCTTGCCTTTTTAGTTATCTTAAATATAACTATTATTACTGCAAAAAGAAGCAAGTTTAACAAAGGAATAACCCAAACACTATGCTCAACTGTATAATTATAAACATTTTTAATAACTTCTTTAACATCATCAACTGTTTCATCAAAATCAAAGAAAACTACATTATCTTTAGGAATATCATCTGGATCACTTCCTCCATCTCCACCACTTGATCTTCCAGTTCTTCCACCGCTACCACCACTTCCACCATTACCTCCATTATTACAACTTCCACAGTCAGTTGAACAAGAAGAACAATCTTCTCCAGAATCACATGCTCCATTCCCACAAGTAGAACCACTATAAAAGCAATTCGATGTTGATCCAATTTTAGACTTAATACAGGCTTCATCAACATCATCAATTATACCATCATGATAGAAATCTACCTTAGAATTGTATTCTCCAGATTGAATACTAGCAAATATTCCTATATCAGTTAGACTAACTAAATCATCACCATTAAGATCAGCACAACCAGCATTACATCCACAAAATATTCCTTCTACTCTAGAACATGAAATAACTTCGTTTTCACTAAAAAACTTATCAAAACAACTCTGATCTAATTCGTTTACCAAATGATCATCATTGAAATCTATCCTAGAATCGTAATCGTCATTTAACTTAATACTAGAGAATAATCCAATATCACTCAAAGAAAGAGAATTATCTCCATTAAAATCCGTGCATCCTCCCATCAAAGAAAAGCAATTCAACGTTGATCCAACCTTAGACTTAATACAAGCTTCATCAACACTATCAATCATACCATCATGATAGAAATCCGCAATACGATAATAATCCCCCGATTCAATCTCAGCAAACATTCCTACATCACTTAGACTAACAGAACCATCTCCATTAAGATCAGCACAACCAGCATTACATCCACAAAATACTCCTTCTAATTTGGAACATGAAAAAACTTTGCCTTCACCAAAAAATTTATCAAAACAATTCTGGTCTAATTCAGTTATCAAATTATCATCATTGAAATCTATCCTAGAATCGTAGTCCCCACTCAACTTAATGTTAGCAAACATTCCTATATCACTTAGGCTAACTGAACCATCTCCATTAAGATCTGTACATCCACCCCCCAAAGAAAAGCAATCTAAACCAGTTGCTCCAACTTGAGACTTCATACAATATTCATCAACATCATCAATTATACCATCATGATAAAAGTCTGCTTCAGGATAATAATCCCCTGATTTGATATTAGCAAATACTCCAACATCACTTAGACTAACTGAACCATCACCATTAAGATCAGCACAACCAGCATTACATCCGCAGTATAGCCCACTTCCAAAACATGAAATAACTTTTCCTTCACTAAAGAGCTTATCAAAACATTTTTGATCCAATTCATTCACAGAACCATCATCATTGAAATCTGCTCTAGACTCTTTATCTCCACTTGACTTAGCACTAGCAAATAATCCTACATCACTTAAAGAAACAGAATGATCTGAATTAAAATCTGTACATCCTCCTTCTAAATAAAAACAATCCAATCCAGTTGAACCAATTTGAGATTTAATACAAGCTTCATCAACACCATCAATTATACCATCACTATAAAAATCTGCTTTAAAATTATAACCTCCACCTAACTTAATATTTGAAAATAAACCCACATCAGTTAGACTAACTGAACCATCTCCATTAAGATCAGCACAACCACCATTACATCCACAATAAATGGACTCTGATGAACAAGAAACAACCTTTTTTTCATAAAAGAGTTTATCAAAGCATTTTTTATCTATATCATTTAACACATTATCACTATTAAAATCTGCTCTTGAATTAAAATCTTTATTCGAAAATATATTAGAAAAAATCCCTATATCTGATAAAGAAAGAGAACCATCATTATTAAAATCTGTACATGCCCCAGTTAGATCAGAAGTTACTTCAAATGAAAAACTAGGACTTTCCTTACTTTCTAACACAAATCCAACGCAAAACAAAGCAGTAATTAAAAAGAAAACTATTAAACTTTTAGGAGTAAACAAAATATCACGCTTTTTTTTCATAATCAGAAATAAAATTAAATATATTTAAAGCTTTCTAAATTTAACTACAAAACTCTTGATATGCCATCAACCTTCTCAAATCTTATAACTTTATCAACAAAGCTTTCTATTTTTGGGTCATGACTTACAATTATAACTTGTTTTACACCAAGTTGTTCTAATATTAATCTAATTTTATCAACTTGTTCTTCAGAAAAACCATCAGTTGGCTCATCTAATATTAATATATCTTTAGTATTAATATCACTCATAACTGTATTAATTACTTGATTTAACGCTAACCTATAAGCCAAAGCAGCGGCAGTTCTTTCTCCACCAGATAAATGTAAATAATCTGTATCATACCCATTTTGCTGTATTAATGGAGTAAAATCATAATCCAATTTTATTTTAAGATTATCATCACTAACCAAAATCATAAACCACTCTTTAAACAAACTATCAAAATCAGAATGAACCTTTAACATTATTTGTTTTTCCATTAATTGTATTAAATTAGAAAATTCATTTTCAAACCAAGTAATCAACTTAGAATATTCCACTATTTTCTTCTTAATTAATTCACTATTTTCAATTTCTTTGTCCAATCTTTTAATAGTTTCATTAAACAAATTCATTTCTTTATCATCAGAAGCTCTCTCAGAAAACAATTTCTTTTCATTATATAATAATTTATCAATTTCAGATTTAATGTTAGAATACTTTTCACCAAAATCAGGAATTAATTCCAATTCTTTATTAACCTCAGATTTTTTTACATTTAGTTCACCAATTTTAATTTTATATTTATTCTGTTCTTCATTCAATTCATTTAATTTATTATATTTTTTTTGCAAACTATCTTGTTTAAATTTATATAGTTCAAAATATGACTTTTGCTTATTCAAAGAATCCAATTCAATCCTAAAATCTTTTATTGCATTTTCAATTTCAACTTCTTTTCCGTTCAATTCATAAAATATTTCTTGATTTTCTTTTATTTTTCTATCTTCCACATCAGTTATGTTACATTTATGAACATCAGAAACATTTTGTCTACAATAAGGACAGTGTTCGAGTTTTTGTATTTCTTTTTTTGATTTATTGGCTTCATCAATTTTTAAGTTACATTCATGTATTCTTTTAGAAAGCTCTTTCAGTTTAGATTCATTTTCTCTTACTTTTTCATTAATCTCTAAAATTTTATTATTAATTTCTTGAACGTTAATTTGATCTTTTCCTTTCAATTCTTCTTCAATTAAATTTATTTCTTCTTGTAAGTTATTTATTTCTTTATTATTTCTAGTTCTCTGGCTTAATAAATTCTCAATATTATTTTCTATCAAACTAAATTCTCTTTCTAATTTATCCCGTTTAATCTTTTTTTCTTCAATTTCTTTAAGCTCATTATTTAACTTAAAAATTTCTTCATTAAACTGTTTAATTTTAAAATCTAATTCTTCAATTTCTTGTTTTATTATAGTTACTCTAGCTCTTTTTTCATCCCTTTCGTTTATTTTATCAGGTAAACTAGAAGTTTTAATTTCAAACTCCTTTTTCTTATTTTTTATCGCAGAAGTTAAAAATTTAGAGTTATCTAATATTCTTTGATATTTATCAATTCCGAAAACTTTTCTCAATATTGTTAATCTTTCGCTAGATTCATTAAGCAGAATACTTTTCATTTCTTCTTGTGGTGTATAAACTGTATAATTGTAAACCAAAGATTTAGATTTTGTTAATGAATCCATAGGATAATTAAATAATTCTAAAACTCTTTGTTTTAATTCAACCGCAGTTCCTTCAAAAACTTCACCATTAATAGATATAAAACCTGCACTTTGAGCTATACTATTTTTTTCTCTTTTTAATGTTCTTTTTAATATAATTTTTTTATTATCTATTTCAAATTCTAATTCAACGCTTCCTTTTGATTCCCCATGTCTTAATAAAGCTCCACCAGACAATTCACCTTTTCTTAATCCAAATAAAACAAAATCTATAGCTAACAATAAAGTCGTTTTCCCACTACCAATATTCCCACTTAATAAAATATTTCCCGCTGGAAAACTAACTTCTTGATTAACATAACTTCTAATATTTTCCAGCTTTATTTTTTTAATTATCATTTTCTAAATTTAATATTTTAAAAGATTCACTAACAATCCTTGTTTCAAAATCCAAATTCTTTTCTCCTTCTAATTTTTCATTGTCTAAAATTTTAATTAATTCCTTTACAATATTTTCATTAATATCATTTTGTTCTAAAATTATTTTTTCTTCAATTTTATCAATACTTCCTTGTTCTAATTCAAAATTTTCAAATTCCTTTATTTTCAACCCAGAACTATTCCTAAGAACTACATAAGCACCATTTAATTCCTCATTTAACTTACTAAAATCTATATCTGATAGTTTACCACTTTCTAAAGTTCCTTCTAATCTTATCAAAACTATTTTTCCAAATATTTCATTTTTATCAATTTTACCTAAAACATAATTTATGACTTGACTAGAATCTTTTCCATCTAAATTTACAATATAAGAAATAGTATCTTTTAATTTTACAGGAATAAATTCAGATTTTATTTCATTATTTATAAATTCATTAATGAAAAAACCACCATGTTTTAATTTTTCCAGTTCAGCAAAATTATTTGGAAATAACGGCCCGGTGTAAACTATTTTACCATATCCTTCTTTGTTTTCATTAAAAACATAATGTGGATGTCCTCCAGCGTAATAATCAAAACCTTTTGGAAGTATAGCAACAGGCTCAGAAGATATCATAGCCAAATGTTCAGGTTTAAACTCAGTTAAAGTTGTATGAAACATAAATATTTTTTTAGATTTCTCACTTTCTAAATTAGTTCTATCTAATATTTCATAATAACTTTTTTCTAAACCACCAGATTTACCAAATAGCCCAGTAATTTTAATTCCAGTTTTAATATCATTAACAAAATTAAGTTTTATTTTATCATCAACATGTTCAAATCTAGCAACATTAATTAATAATCCTGCATTTTCCAAAACATCAAGCATTGTTTTACCAGACGGACTATAATCATGACTCCCAGGTATAATGTAACAAGGAATATTATACTCATTTAACTTTTTTAACGAACTAGTTGTTCTTTTTATCAAATCAATTGATGGCAAAGCTGTATTAAACAAATCTCCAGCTATCAAAACAAAATCAACTTTCTTTTCAATACAAATATTAATTGATTTATTAAAAGCTTGGATTCCTAACTCTTTTAATTTTAATTCAGACCATCCACCAATATGTGAATCAGCTATATGCGCAAATTTCATAATTATATTTTTCTTTTAATCATGTCTAAAACTATTTCAAGATGACCTGGATTATCCACAAAATTCAAATCAGTAGTAGGGATTATTATGTTTTTTCCATCATAATCATTCATAAAATTCATATATAAAAAACCAAGTTCTTCAAGATATGTACTTTTTGGATTAATTAATTGTCTTTCAGTTTCTCTTCCTTTATCCATCTCAAGTCTTTGTTTTATTCTTTTTCTCAAAGTTCCAACTGAGGCATGAAGTATTACCAAAAGATCTGGTTGTCTTAAAGATTTAGTACACACATCAAAATCATTTAGATAATCACCATACTTTTCATCAGAAATAAAACCCAAATCATGCAAATGTCTAGCAAATATGCCCCTATCTTCATAAATAGTTCTATCTTGAACTGAACTTCCATCAAAATACTGCATATCTAAATGCGTAGCTGCCCTACTAAAAAGATAATGTTCTTGTAACAAAAAAGCATATTCTGAAGGTTTTACACCATTCTCAACATCTTTATAAAATTTTGACCATAACGGACTTTCCGTACTCTCAACAAATAATCTATAACCAAATCTTTCAGCTATTTTTTTAGCTAAAGTTGTCTTCCCGCTCCCTATATTTCCTGCTATAGATACAAATGTCATAAGGCAATAAAAACCAAGTAATAAATAAAGTTAATTGTTCTAAGATAGCTATTTCTTAATTATATTTTCAGCTCTTTTTATCATATCTTTTTTTAAAGCAATAAAAACTCCACCTTTTTTTCCTTTAACAAATGTAGTTTCTCCTTCCTTGATTATATCAGACAATTCATCTGATTCTACATCAATATGTGTTACGCTAGCCATAGATTTACCCTTTTCGTGAATGTAAACCTTTACGTTTTTCAGCAGCCTCTTTCCATCTCCTGGCCCGCTCATCTTTCCTCCTTATAACTGAACTTAACACAAAAACAACTATTATCACAGCCCAAAAAATTATAAAATTATAAACTTGAAAAACAAATAAAAAGAAATTTAACAAAATAAGTACAATTAATAGTAAAGAAATTATTGCATTAGTTTTCATTTTAGATCAATTGTTTTTCCATTTGCCAAAAATTGCAAAGTTTTACCAGTTTTATAACCTAAAACTTCAGTTAGTTCAGTAATACCTCCAATATGTGCAACATCTCCATGGCTAGGAATTATTATTTCAGGTTTCACCAAATCAATCATATCTCTAGCATCTTCTCTAGCGCCGTGCCCAGAAACATGAATATCTTTAAAAATTCTAACTCCTTCTTTCATAAATTGTTTTTCTAATTTTTGTCTATTTTCAATATTAGGAGATACAGGTATAGTTTTACAAGAAAATATTATATGATCATCATGTACAAATTTAAATGGCAATTTTTTACTGCCAATTCTAGTTAATATAGAACCTGGTTCAGCTTGATTACCTGTACAAACAACTAAATATTTATCTCTGTCCTTTTCAATTTGTTTTAATTTTCTTTCAACTTGTCTAGCATAAGTAACTATTTCAACATCACTCATAAACCCACCATAACCAGTATTAATTGCAGCCTTAGTATATTTAGCTAAAGATCTACCCAAAAAAACTATATCTCTATCCAATTTTTTCCCAAACTCAACCATACTTTTCAGTCTTGCAATTTGACTAGCAAAAGTAGTCATAATCATAGCATGACCTTCATTATCTGCACCAAACATAACATCTTTTAACATTTCTCTAGCAACATTTTCAGAAGGAGTTTTCATAGGTTGATTAGAGTACAAACTATCTAACAATATTGCCCTAACTTTACCTTGTTTTCCTAATTCTCTAAGCCTATCATAATCTGGTTTTTTTCCAATAACTGGATTATTATCAAACTTAAAATCATTAGTATACAAAACAATTCCTTCTGGAGTATGAATAGCAACATTAACAACATCTAAAGTTGAATGAGTAGTTCCAATAAATTCCACTTTAATATTTTTAGAAACTTCAACAGTTGACCCAGCTTTATTGACAATTACTGGGTTCTTTAATCTTAAATTTTCATCTTCAGCCAAGGTGTTCAGAACTTCTATTGTATAAGGAGTTCCGATTATCTTAGTATTATAATTTTTTTCTAAGTATGGAATTGCACCAACATGATCCAAGTGGCAATGTGAAGGCACTATTGCTTTAACATTATTTTTAAAAGAACTCAAAGCAGAATCATCTGGGATTGCTCCTAATTTCTGTAAACCTTTAACCGTTAAATTTTTTCTATCTCCTCCTTGCTCTTCAAAATCAACAAGACTAGGCAAATAAAAACCCATATCTAATATAACAATTTCATCATTATACTTAACCAAAGTCATATTTTTTCCGACTTCGTTATATCCTCCAACACCAATCACTTGCAAACTCATAATAATTGAAACAGCAAGTTTAGTTTATTAATCTTTCTTTTGATTAAAAGTTAATTTATCTCCAATTTTAAAGTCAAAAGAATTAGGATTAGATTCTATAATATATCTAGGCTTTGATTTAGGTTCTACATATAAATTAAAAGGTTTAACATTCTTTTTTATATCTATCACTTTGTAATTTTCATCCAACCAAACAACATCTATACTAAAAAAAACAAATAACATATGAATTGCACCAGAATAGTTTTTCACATCTAAAACCACTGCTTGATTATTTTTTAATTTTCTACTAAACATTAAACCTTTAACTGGGTTGATAAACCTAGCATTTTGAACTAAAATTTTATTATTTTTTAGAATTTGCATATTCACTACTAATTAAATAATCAGCTTATAAAAGTTATCTTTTTTCCAAAAAATTTAAAAAATTCTGCAACATATCTAAATTATGGCTGAACTCAATTACGAAGAGGGCGACATATATAGAGAAAGAGATCTATACTGTGATGAAGGCACAGAAGAAGCAATGGACAGTGACGCAATAGATAGTGAAGAAGATGGATTCATGCAAGGCTACAATGAATAAATAAAAAATTTCTTTCTTAAAACTAGGGTTATCTATCTAAACTCAAAATTAATTTCTCTTTAAATCTCTTATTCTTCCATCATAAAATCCCATTATTGAACGCAGATCTTTCTCATCACTTTTTTTTGGATATAATGTTTTACCTATACTATTCAAATAAGCTTCAATTTCAGCTATGTGTTTTCTGTCACTCATATTCATAGGATCAACTCCTATTACAAATGGTCTAAACTCGGGTGTAAGTTCTCGCAAGAAATAATGAATTATTTGTTTAGGTTTAGTTAAGTCACCCAAACAAGTGATTTTTCTAGAATAGTGTAAACAAGTTTCACAATTATTTAAACCAACTCGGAAATTTTCTCTATCAGGAACTTCCTCACTAATTTTTTGCAATATATCTCTAAATGATGCAACATCTGTAACAGCATCATCTAATCCCATAGTTCCTCTAGCCCCGTCTATATTAGGACTAAAAAATTGTTTATATCTCATACCCATATGAATTATATCGTATTTACCCATAAAAAATGAAGAATAAAGAATTACTTATAAAACTATTTATTCAGCTGTAAAATCATCAAGAGAAAACTTAAATTCTTTATCACTTTTTATTATTCCTCTTCTTTTCAAATATTCTTTAGCTAAAACCATAAATATTATTCCTAAACTTTTCTTACCTTTGTTATTACAAGGAATTATTAAATCTAAATTTCTGCTATCATTATTAGTATCACATAAAGCTATAACAGGTATTCCTAATTTAGAAGCATCAATAACCGCATTCTTATCTGGCCATGGATCAGTAACAATAATTAATTTACATTCCATAAAAGTTTCCAAATCAACATTAGTTAAAATTCCTGGGGGATATCTTCCTATAAATGATCTTATTCCTGTAGCGTCAGAAAAAAGTTTTACCGCTTTCCATCCATTTTCTCTTCTGCAAGCAACTATAATATCTTTAGGATCAAACTTTGACATTATATTAGCAGCCATATCCAATCTGTTATTTATTTGTTCTATATTCAAAACAGATAAACCATCTGGTCTTACTTTGTAAATAAACTTAGCCATAAACTTATTTCTAAATTTAGTTCCAATATGCAAACCCGCTTTCAAGTATTCTTCCAACGGCATTAAAAATTGCTCTTCTGACATGATTAAAATGGACAAAATTAGCGGTTTATAAATCTTTTTGTTTTCTTAATTGTTATATTTAATCTGGTTCTCAATTTTTATTATCTCTTTTAATTTAACTTCTCGCTCTTCTCCAAATATCCCACATTTAATAATAGGTATTTTAAAACCAATAGCTAAATGAGAAATCGTTGCATCATTAGTTTCTCCAGACCTATGAGAAATAATTAAGTATAATTTATTTTTATTTGCTTCTTCAATAACTTCTTTAGTGCTAATTAAACTACCATTTTGATTTGGTTTTATTATCATTGAATTTATAGACTTATTTTTCAAAGCTAACTTTAATCTTTCCATATTAGTAACTGTCAAATCATCCCCAGTTATCATACATTTAGTCCCAAATTTATTATTCAATTTAGCAAATCCTTTGAAATCTTCTTCCATCAATGGATCTTCAATATAATGTAATTTATACTTTTCAATTAGCTCAGAAATATATTCCACTTGTTTTTCGGGATTTAACTTTTTATCTCTATAAATATAATTTTTACCATCAAAAAAACTATTGGCTGCCACATCAATTCCTATTTTTAATTCTATTTTAGTTTCATCTTGAACTTCTGAAACAACTTCTTTTAATAAATCTAAAATTTCTTCTATTTTCAAATTTGGTGCCCAAGCGCCTTCATCAGTCATTTCAACTTTTAATTTCATTTTTTTTAATTTCTTTTTAACTAATTCATGAGCTAGCTTATTAGCATTCATAGCTTCACTAAAATTTTTAGAATTAAAAGGTAATAATAAAAATTCTTGGAACTCACAATGATTTTCATTCTTAATGTGTTTTCCACCACCAATAACATTTCCTAATGGCTTACTAATTTGTCTTGTATCTTTATCTATTGTTTTCCAAACAGAACCTAAACATTTTAGAACTGCATATTCTAAAGCAATTGTTGGATTTGCTCCAAGATTAGTTTTATTTACAATTGATTCTATCTTTTTTAAATCATCAAAATTATTAATTTCTAATCCTTCAAGTTCTTTACAATCATTTATGAATTTTATACATTCATCTATTTTCAAAACATAATCTTTAGCTTCATATTTACCTTTACTTGCCCCACTTGGCGCACTAGCTTCACCTTTACCCTTATCAGATTTTACCTGAATTTTAATAGTTTCTTCGCCTCTAGAATTCCTAATTTTTTTAGCTTTCACCTTTTTTATAATCATAAATCTGATAGAATTAATTGGTTTATAAAATTAACTACGAGAAGGTTCAAATTATCGTATTTTTTCTAGGTATATAGAATTCCTTATTATCAGTAAGATATCCAAATTTAGGAATTACTCTTTTTCCAGATTCATTCCATCGAAGCTTAACAGGATTACTATCAAGTCTTAGTGGATCTTCCGTGTTAATTAAGCAAAATACAATTTCTTTTTCTTTCATCACTTTTTCTTTCATCATTTCTACAAACAACCTGTCCTCCAACTCTTTCAGTGCATTATCTAAACCGCCCATATCTGTTATCGCAGTTAATCCTAATCCAGATTGATGATATCTTTTAACTAATTGACTTATACAATTCACATCTGCATCAAAGGGTAAATTTTTTGTATCTCTTCTATCCATAGCTCTAAGGCTTAAAGCATACCTTACAAATTCAGTAGTTGAAACCGTAACTCGCCTATTAAATATAGAAGAATAGTTACTTTCTCTTTCATCAGGGCCTACAATGAATGAGGAATAGTTAGGAAAACCACGAAAAGATGTAATGTAAGGTTTTCCAGTTATAGGATTAGTAGTATTTGTTGCAAGATTTCCCTCATAAACTGTTTTTCTAGGATTCATCTGAACATTTAACTGTGCTTTTCTTTGCGTGTCTTCATCCATTTTTTTCTCCGAACAACATAAATTTTAACAAAATTAGTAAAAATTAGTTATTTATAAACATTTCTATTTTGTCACAACTAAGAAATAGTACTATAAAAAAATAAAAGTTAAGGCATAGGCCTTTTAATTGTAATTGGTAAAATATCTTGCTCTAATTCAAGTTTAGCTATTTCTATCGTGCTATAATTTATTTTTTTAAGTTCTTCAGGACTTAATTTTAATAAAAGTGGAGCACCCATAGCTAACTGTAATGCTCTAGCACCAATTATTCTAGCTTTTTCATATTTAGTGTAATTCATTTTGTTAACTCCTTTCTTAATTGTTCAGAAGCTTTTTTAGCTAATCCAATGGCACTATCAACTTCTTCCAAACTAAAACCAATACTTCCACCTTTTTGCATAGCATGTATTTGTCCATCTTCAGATATTGCAACGCTTAATCTTGCATCAACAGATTCTTCTTCTTGTCTGTTTGTATCAACAATCAAACTTTGTCCAATCTTAAAAATAGTACATGTTATTGGTGTTGATTTTATTGGTACTTTTGTTTTAGTAAATTCACCAAATTGAACTTTGTCTTTTTCTAATTTAGGCAATACTGCAACTCTTAAAGCAGCAATAGCAGCCAAAGCAGCAGCATCAATTAGATTACCATCATCATTTATAGTATAAATATCCAATAAGATATTCCAAACCAACTCGCCTTCTCTAATACAAAGCTTTTTCAAATCAATCATTCCAGACTCTCTAATTCCTCTATCAACTATTCTTGCTAGTTCAACAGATTGTGGATCAGGTGGTCCGGGCAAAAACAAAGGAGATGACAATGGTAACAATTCAGAGTTAGTAATTAAATTTCCTTGATCCAATGTATCTGGATAAGGAGTACCAACATCCATTTTTACTCCAGCTATAACTTCCGTATCTCCAATTTTAACTCTTGCAGAACCTTCTGCTTTGTTGGATACATTATAACTAATTTCTATTGGTTGTCTGAACTCGTTAAATTGTCTTCCATCTATTCTTGTTTTTTTATTTATCAATAAGTTAATGTAATTATTTGATCTATTACCGTGATCGTTCATTTTAATGCCTCCTTATACTTATCTTTTAAAGCTTTCACTTGAACTTCTTTTATTCCCTCGCAAGCTTTCTTGGCCATTTTTAAAGCTTCTTTAATTTCTTCTTGAGACATATTTCCATCCATCTGCAATAAAGTAACCTGCCCAGTTCTTGTTCCCATTGCAACAGGTAAATCGGTAGCACCTTCAGGATGATCTTCTTCCTCTTTGGTTAAATCTACACAAATTTTATCTGAAATTTTACCAACTGCAACCGAACTAATTAAATCCTTCATTGGTATTCCAGCATCTGCTAGTGCCAAAGATGCAGCATTAATTCCTGCAGTTCTTGTACCAGCATCTGCTTGTGTTATGTAAACATAAATATCAATTCCTGTGTAAGCAAATTTGCTTAAATCTAACACTGGTTCTAATGCATCTACAGTTACCATAGAAATTTCAGTACTTCTTCTACTTGGACCAGGTCTTTTCCTTTCCGTTACTGAAAAACTAAGCAAATCATAAATACATTTTAATTTACCTTTCTTTGGATCTTGCAAAAAGCTTGGAAATAATTCTCTAGGACCATAAACTGCAGCTATTGCAACAGTCTTTCCCATTCTAAACATAGCACTTCCAGCTGCTCTTTTTATAATTCCAACTTTGGCTTCCAATTCTCTGACTTCATCAAATTTACGACCATCAAAACGTTTACTGTATGTCATTTTCATTACTCTCCCTTTCATTAATAATTTCTCTAGGTTTCACATTCAGATAAGCGCTAATCTTATCCGTTAATCCTTCAGAATGTGCTTCATTTTCAATTTTTCTTATTGTCTCTTCAGATTTTCTTTCATTTTCGGGATCAGTTCCAGCTATCCAAACTAAACCATTTTGACCAACAACAACATTGCAGCCAGTAGCATCTTTTATCATACTTATCATACTACCTTGCTTTCCAATTATTCTTGGAACTCTTGAAGATTCAACTTCAATTAATCTTCCAGTGCCTAATTTTCTGCATCCAGGCATTTTTAAGCTTGCATCAATTATTTTTGATGACATAACTTTGATAATTTTAGCAACTACCAAATCACCTGGCGCATAATATTGTGATAAATCAGCATCATTAGGTATAAAGTCTCTGCTTCCTTCTTTCAACGAAACATTCATATTAAATGCCCATCCGAAATCAACTCTCCATCCACTAAAACCTACATCTGTTACCCTACCAATCACAGTATCATTTTTTTTAGGAATATATTTTCCACCTAATGGAATCACTTTTATTAATCTTCCATCTAAGTTAAATAATCCTAATTTTGAAGATATTATTTTATCTCCTTCTCTAAATGCTCCTTCGCTAGGCAAATAGTCCATGCCATCTGCCAATTCTTGTCCAGGAACAACAATTTCTCGTTCTTTTACTAATATATTTACCATTTTTGTTCTCCTTATTATTTCTTTGAAATCATTTTTGACTCTAATCTACCTTGTGACATTCCATTAAGCTTGTCAAACAATTCGTTTTGCAAACCTGCAGGAACTTCAACAACAACAGTTAATGAACCATTGTTATTCCAAGTTTCATTCAAAATAGTAGAATAAAGTTTTATAACTCCATAAGATCTTCCAGCCACATCAGCAGGAATTGTTAATTGTACTTGTCTTAACTCATAAGCTATAGGAATTATATTATTTATTTTCCTAACAATTTCCTGTATTTGCTGTTCAGCCGGTTTAAATTCATCAATATTAACTTTGGCTTGAGCCATAGCATTTTCAATTCTTAATGGAGGATGAGGTATATTTGTTTTAGGATCAACTGCATTTCGAGAAATTAAAGAAATTATCTTTTTCTTTTTATCTTCTCTTAGCTTATTTTTATATTCTGTAGTTAATTGCACTTCTCCTTCTTTCAAAACAATTTCAGCAACAGTTCTTAAAACATCAGTTCCAAAAATAGCTTTCAAACTAGTTTCAGCTACTCTTTCACCTTTTTTAACATCTTTAAAAACATCATCGCTAACAACTGCATCGTCAAAAGTTGCTTTGCCATGTCTAAACTCCATGGCTTTTTCGCAATCTACTAGAATCTCAAAATTTAATCCTTGTTTTTTCAATCTACAAATAACTGCATCATCTACATTCATTTTGTATATTTCCTCAAGTCTTCCTTAGTTATTTTTTTGAATTTCTTATCAGTCATATTAATTATACATCCGTCTAATCTTTCAAGATTGAAATCCTTTCCTAATACTCTTTTCAAAGCACTGATTCCTAATCTCATTCCATCATCTAATGTCATTACATCTTTGTACTCTTTTTCTAAAATTTCTTTTAGCTCATCTTCAGCTTCACCAATTGCTGTAGCTTTATATTCCCAATAAATTCCAGTTGGATCTGTTAAGAATAATCTTGGTCTACTATTTACGCCAGCAATTAACAATGAAACTCCAAAAGGTCTTGCTCCACCATATTGTGTAAACTGTTGTTTTATATTACATATTTCTTTTACCAAACTATAGGCATCCATAGTTTCATCATAAGTAACTCTATGTTGTTGTGCCATTACCTGCGCTTTTTCTATTAATATTCTAGCATCAGAAACAATACCTGCAGCTACAGCCGCTATATTATCATCAATTTGAAAAACCTTTTCTATTGTAGCACTAACTACTAATTTTTCAATTATTCTTTTATCTGCCAATAATATAACTCCATCTTTACAAGTTATTCCTAAAGCAGAAGTTCCTTGTTTTACTGTTTTTTTAGCATATTCTACTTGTAATAATCTTCCATCTGGGCTAAACATTGTACTTGCCCTATCGTAACCCATCATTTGATGAGATAATTCACCTTGTTGCATTTTTAATTTCCTCCTTTTTGATAAACTTTTGTTTTGCTTTATTCAATGTACCAGAAACACCAATAACATTAAAAATTACATTTCCTTTTATCAAGCTCAAAGCCATTTTTACTTCATTTAAATATTTAGGATTTGCTTTTATAATCCCTTTGTTTTTTACCCAGCAATCACTTATTACTGAAAAACCAGACCTAGCTATTCCGAATTCTCCTAAAAACTTAAGACATTCACTTTCCACAGTAGATTGAGCTCTAGCTCTATCAAACTTTTCAGCAATTACTTCAAATACTATATAACGTTTTTTTTCTTTTAACGCTGGTAACAAAGGTTTCATATTACAACCTTGAGAAGACTAACGCCTTTCTCTTTCATTCAAAAAAAGTTAGAGCTAAGTTTATTTATAAACCTTTCTACTTCTAGAATTAGCCCACCTTTGAGCAAAACCAGGAATTTCTGAACAACCAAGAACACCTAATCTATAATCCATATTAGTAGGTTTGTCATCAGGCCCTATAGATCTACAATTAAGAACATTTACAGGATAAGATCTAAATCTAACCACTTTCCCAGATTCAGGAGGAACAAAATAAATATTTTTACCTCTTTCATATTTTTGAACTTCAGACATTTTAGTCGGAAATCCTTGTTCGTTTAATGAGTCCAAATCAGCAAAACAAATTTGATCTAAACATTCTTCCAATAATTCAACATTTTTAGCAACTACTGTTCCACATTCAAATCTATGTTCAGACTTAACTTGTAAACCCATAAAACCATCTTCATTAGGTTCAAAGTAAGCATCTAAAAAAGTATCACTCCCACCATTATTACCAATCACGAAATAATCATATAAATTTCTAACTCTTTTACCATATAATTTAGAGTTTTCAAAATTATCACTAGGTCGAAGCTCAAAGTTTCCATTATAAGCTTCAATCATATTAAGAAAATGTCTTGTAAATACTGGGACAACTGGCATAACTAATCTATATCTATCTAGATGATGAGGTTCATCTATCCATTTTCTACGCAATCCCATCTCTCTCTGAGTTATACCCATTCCATATTGTGGTACTAAAATTGAATTTGACATTTCACACAAAAATATTGATCTATTTAAAAAGGTTACGAATATCGATAAATTTATAAAATAAAAGATAAAATTAATATAAGGTGATAAAAATAAAATTTAATGTTTTACTCGGTTTATTATTAACCTTAGCAATAGTTTCAATAATAGTATCTAACTACCCAAATTCTATATCTATTAAACAAACAAATTCTCAACAATTTTCCCCACAAAAAGAATTAAATAAATTAGATACTAATGTAGGATTGCTACATTATAGCTGTTCAAACACTTGCTGGGAAAATGATAGATGCCAAAAATCAGAATCATTCCAAGGCGTAAATAAAAATTATTATTGTATTTGCTCAGAATGTGAAACAACCGAAAAATGTATTTTATCTTCCAACGAAAGAAATAATTTTGTTTGGAACTGTTAATTATTTAGATTTCTTCTTTACTACTTTTTTCTTATCTACTTTTTTAGCAACAGGTTTTTTCTTAGTTTCAGAGAAAACCTCCCATATTGGATAAGTTTTTCTTGTGTATGGGGAGCTTTTCCATATTTTGACTATTCTTCCATCTCTAACATCAAATCTACATAAAGTATAATACACTGGTTGATTCATATAACCGCCTTCTTTTATAACAAATTGTAAATCATAACTGCCACTACTCCAGTTACCTGTATATTGATGCATAAATTTTTTAAAAACCTTAGGATCTTCACAATCCTTCTTTTTCAAAGCTATAAATTTATTCTTATGATAAGGTGCCTTGTAAGCATCTCTTATCTTCAAAACAAGCATTGCCCTTGTGAAATTAACTTTTATCTGTTCTTCCATTTTACTACTTTAGTCTAGTATATTCTACAACCCATGTATATAAACTTTTCTAAGAATTCAAGACCCTTTCAAACGTTTTCAAACAATCAGAACTTCTTAATTCATATTTTTTCTTGGCAAAACTAGAAAAAACCATTTTAACTCTATATTTTTTACACAGTTTATAATTTTGTCTCATTCTACCCAAAATTTTAGCTCTTTCTCTACCTTCACTATTTAAAATATTAGAAAAGTTAAAACCTATAGCAACATCATTTTTTCTTGCCAACTCACAAAGTACATGATTTAATCCAGACCTTCTAAAAAACAAAGAATCTTTCTGATTATTTCTCTCAGGATTTAACAAAATATCTACACTTTTATTTTCAACTGCAGCCCTGTTAATATTTTCATCTCCGCCATTAATAATAACTAATCCTTTATTTTTTTGGATTTCATTTCTTAACTTAACTAAAGGAACATCAATTATACTAATTAGCTCAGTCTCAATCTTTAATTGTTTTTCAATTTCCTCATCCTGTACAAAAACTAATTGTTTCATAACAAAATATCAAAACTAAGAATTAATAAAACTAACGATTTGTTTAATATCATATCCTTTAGTTGTGTTTAAAACAAATAAATTGTGTTTCATTTCTTTACTCTCAATTACACATGTATCAAATATTTCAGCTTCTAAATTATCTTTTATTTTTTGAGCTGAATACTTCCTTTTCTTTAATCTTTCACGTAACACAGAAATATCACAACTAGTTACAATACATAAATCAACATATCTCTTTGGTAAATAGTGACTTAGATGCGAATCAATAATTAAATTTTTCTTACTTTTTTTTATTATTTCAATTAAAAACTTATTTAATTTTTTAACATCAACAATTTCACATTTATTTTTTTTATCATAATCATTAGATAATTTATTTTCTTTGATTAATTTAGTAACATCCAAATATTCAAATTTCAAAATTTTGCTCAACTTTTTAGCTAGCCTAGTCTTCCCAGTTCCAACACAACCACTTACTACTATTACTTTCATAATCAAAAAGAATAAACTAAGTTTAAAAAACTAATTATTTATACATATGAGCATTTGACAATATTTCATTAAGAACATGAGAGTCCTGAACATGACGAGAAACGGTTGAAATCATAAGTATAACTGCCCAAGGATCTTCAGAAACTGCTAATTGTTGAACATGTGAAAGCGTATAATGTTTAGGACCAGTTATATTTCTGACCTCAGTCCAAAAAGCCTGATAATCTGGACCATTTTTGCTGATATCTGCCTGTCTCATACCAACATCATGAAACACTTGAGCAGACGGATGATCAGACAAAAAATCATCGATGGAAGGAGCATCAACTTTCAAAATATACTCCAAATAAGCAACACCTATTCTATCTTTTTGTTCTGAATTTAAAATTACACTCTGAAAATCCCACAAAGATTGATAAAGAATAACGGATACCTCGCCCAATTGATAATGATCTCTTTTAGAAGTCATATCTCAGTGGAATTAGTCAGAATTTATAAATTTAACTAATCGTAGTTCCAACAAATTTTTTATCTTTTAAAACTTTCTTAAAATTCTTTAAATTTTTATTAATAATATAAGTTTTAATTCTAGCTCCATTAATTATTTTAGCAGCAGACTGATCTAAAACAAAATGTTGTCCAGCTTTAAATTTAATTTTATCAATCTTAATAATAAAATCTTTAAAGCTTATAGCAGAAATAAATTTAGCATCTTTATGAGTTCTAGGATCATTAGTATATAATCCATCAACATTAGTCACATTAACAAAAAAATCAGCTTTTATTAAAGCTGCAACTTCAGCAGCATTTCCATCTGAAGTCATGTTAGCACGCTCACCCAGAGCACCACAAATAACCAAATTATGAATTTTTAATAACTTTTTAACATCATTCAAACTTTCAGGAATATCATGTTTAATATCAAAAACACCACTAACTAACCTAGCATTTAATCTTGTGGCTGCAATACCAACAATACTTAATAATTTATCATCTTTAACTATATGTTTCAATGAATCAATATATTGTCTAGCAGTTTTTCCACCACCACAAACTATCACAACTTTGTTCTTTTTGCTAAACTTCTTTATTAACTTAGAAAACTTCTTTAAATATTGATAATCGACCTTATCAGGAACAATAATAGACCCACCTAAACTAATCACAACTTTTTTCATAACTAATTTTTAATTTGTTAATTTTTAAACTTTACTTATTTGGACTTAAAAAACTTAGCCAACTTTATACCTTGTTGCAAAAAATAATTACTTCCAACACCATAAGATTTATCGGGCAAAGAGCTATTTTTAACAAATTCAAATCTTGCTATTCTTTGACCATTTTGAATCATAAAATTATGATCACTAGTTCTAACTTCGAGTATAGCTGGACTGCCTTTCATATTTTTCTTTCCGCCATTTCCAAATCCAGGATCAAAAAAACCGGCGTAATGACTTCTTAAATCACTCAAAGTTGGTTCTATAGGAACTATTTCACAAGAATAATCAACAGGTATACTTATATTTTCCTTTGTTTTTAAAATATAAAAAGAACCTCTTTCTAAAATAAGCTTTTCATCTTTTGCGTAAATTTTTTCAAAATAATCATCAGGATCATAATATTCTTTCTTTATTAAATCAATAAATTTAGAAGCATTTTTAGATTTATATCCAACTAATTTGTGGTTAACATCAACAGTTAAATACAAACCATTGTTATGAATATATTTTTTGATATCTAACTTATTTCCATTTTCATCATATAACAAAGGAAATTTTTTATTTAAATCATAAAGTTCTTTATCTTTAAGTATATTAGAATCGTTTTTAAAAAATCTTAATTGAGTTAAACTAACAAATTTCGAGAGTTTTACAGGGAATGATTGTGGTATTACTTCCAAATACAATTTTCCTTTATATCCTTTAGGCAAATAATCAAAATGGCTTACTTTATCAGCAATAACTCTAGTTAACAAATCAATCCTTCCAAAAGAACTTTTTGGATTAGTTTTTGCAAAAACATTTATAGGAAGTTTTAATTCTTCTAAAATAGGAATTATATAAACATTTCCAGGATAAAGAATAATACCTTCGTTAATATCAAGAATTTCATAACTAGTTTCTTTCAAAAAAGTATCAATATCTGAATTTATAGGTAAAAAAGAAGAAGGAATAACAAACATTTTATCATCAACTCTTAAATCAAAACTTGATGGCTGAATTTGCGAATCTTCTATTCCTATTTTTGACTTCATAATTCCTAATTTTATAAATTTTTTAATATCTTTATCAACTAAAGCAGTCATTTGAAAAATAAAGAATCGAACTATATTTAAATAATTTGTTAGAATCTATTAAAAAGGAAGTTTTATAAATCAATTATTTGTTGCAAAATTGAAAATGAAAACAAAAACTAAAAAAGGATTAGTAAGTTTGGTAGCTGCCAGCGGATTTTATTTATATATGTGTATTCCAGCTTCAATAAGAGTAAATGAAGCATTAAAACAAACAAAATTTGAAGAAATGTTCACAGTTAGAGCTGAAAACGGGCCATACCAAGTAGTAAATCATGCATTAGATTACAATGGAGATTTGGACAGAATAAGATTATTAAGAGACGACTTTCTAAGGCAAAATAACTCTGTTTATATGTTTGGAGAATGGAGATCAACAAGATACGGCAAAAATAAACCAGAACCTAGTGCAGATATATCAGGTTTCGCAGTTTGTTACAATCCATTTAAAGCATCAAGCCCAAACGAAGATTAATCAGAAGTAAATAATCTTGAGTCATGAACATCAAAAACATCACTTCTTGCACCCGCATCTAACCAACCATGGGCATAATTTAAAGCTGCAAAGGCATTAACATAATCATCTTTTTTATAAAAGTGTTTAGCATCAGATATATATCTTGAAATCATATCAATAAAATCATCAAAATACTTTTTATTTTTACCTGGATTTTTTTTAGCCATTTCAAAAGCTTCTTGACTAATATTAAAATATTTTTCCAGCTTTTCTTTAGTTATTTTGTCCATAAAACTACTCAAAAATACATCTTTAAATATCTATCTAAAAAGCCAATAACATATTTAAACAAAGTTAAATTCCTCCAACTTTAATGGAAAGAGGTAGATTCATAGTTTTAGAAGGTATAGATGGTTCTGGTAAAAATACTCAACTAAGTCTTATCACTAGAGAATTATTTGATTTAAACAAAGGTTCAGATTTAAAACAGACTAGAGAGCCATGGAAATCAGAATATGGAAGAATGATAAGACAAATTCTAAAAAGTGATAGAGATCCAAGAGAAAAAGGAGAAGATTGTTTTGATTTATATGTAAAAGATAGAACATTACATTTACAAATGATTGAACAAGAATTAGCACAAGGTAATATAGTAATTTCCGATAGATATTATTACTCAACTATTGCATATCAACAAGCCCAAGGAATTGAATTAGAAAGAATAATAGAAGCAAACAAAGTATTTCCAGTTCCAGACTTAACAATGGTGTTCAAAATCCCCCCGGAAAAGGCATTAAGAAGGATTTCTAAAAATAGATCAAAAAAAGAGAAATTTGAAGAGTTAGCATTTTTAACTCAAGTTGCCTATTATTTCGAAAATATGAGATCTTTCACAGACAGATTAGATAAAGCTAGAGAAATCGTGGACCCAGATTACAAAAAAGAAACTTTACTATTTGTAAATGCCGACCAAGCACCAACAAAAGTTTATAGTGAAATAAGAAGATGTTTAGAATATCAAACAATCATGCAAGAAATACAGCAGATAAGAGCAAGATTAAATCTTTAGTTTTATATCTTTCTAACCATAAATGATTATAAATCCAAGTTTATTCAAAAAAACACAATGGAAGCAGAAAGATTACAAAGAGCAAGTTCACCTGCTTTAGATGAGATTTTGGGACAACAATTCAACGTTTTAGATAGAGGATTTATTAGAGTTGTAGATTATATGGGCAATGATTCCTCCATAGTTCAAGCAGCCAGAGTAAGTTATGGTAAAGGAACTAAAACAATTTCAGATGATGAAGGATTAATAAGATACTTAATGAGACATGATCACACTTCTCCATTCGAAATGTGTGATATTAAACTACATGTAAAAGTACCAATGGATGCCTGGCGTCAATGGATTAGGCACAGAACTGCTTCAGTAAATGAAATAAGCTCTAGATATTCAGAAGTCAAAGATGAAAGACAGCAAACTTTACCAGATGCTTGGCGTTTACAATCAAAAGATAATAAGCAAGGAAGTAAAGGATATTTAGAACAATCACTTGGAGAGAATTTAACAATAAACGAATTAGAATTACAACAACACGCACAACAAGTGTATCAAGAAAGAATAGATTTGGGTGTTGCAAAAGAACAAGCAAGAAAAGATTTACCATTATCAACTTACACAGAAGCTTATTGGGAAATTGATTTGAAAAATTTAATTCATTTTTTAACATTAAGAATGGAATCTCATGCACAATTAGAAATTAGAAGTTACGCCAGCTTAATAGGTGAAGAAATAGTTTCAAGATGGGTACCTTTAACTTGGCAAGCATTCAAAGATTATAGATTAAATGCTATAAAACTTTCAGCACAAGAAATAGAAATTATCAGTAAATTAATCGATCCAAATAGAGTTTCAGAAGAATATCTAAATAGTTTAGCACAACAACAAGGATTAACAACAAAAGTAGAAAGAGCAGAATTTATAAAAAAGGTGAGAAGAATAACAGGAGAATAATGAAAAAATTATTACTAAACATTTCTTTATTTATTTTTATAATTTTAACTGTATTTAATTTAATATTTTTAATAGAAACTGCAAGAAACAAAGATTTATCACAATTTTATTATCAAAATAAAGAACTTCCAAATAATTATTTACAAATAGAAAAAACACATATGCAAGAAGTTAAACATCTAGCAAATGTATCTTTGGGAATTAATTTAATTTTCTTAGTATCATTATTAATATTATCAAAAAGTTCAAAATTAGACTTAAAAAAAGTAGGAATTTCATTATTAATTTTTTCAGCAATATTAATAATATCAACTTTTTCATTTTTAGAATTATTCACAAAGTTTCATTTATTATTTTTTAATTCAATAAATTGGTTACTTCCAGAAAACTCAATATTAATCCAAACATATCCACTAAGTTATTTTGCAAAAATATTTATCCTAATCATAACAATAATAGCTTGCATTGGTGCAATTCTAACAAAAGAAAGTCTTAAAACTAAAGTTACATTACCAAATAATAATGGTACAAATAAGAAGAAGGATACATTATAACCTAGGCCAAGCATCTCCTGACGAAGATACTGTTAAATGGTATTTTTTAATAGTTAATGAACCTAGAGAAATAGAATTGATTAGAAACAGAATTTATCAACAACTTCAAGAGATTCACACTAGAGGTACTTTATCTGAGGGATTAGTTCCACAAAGTGGAGGTATACATTACGAATTAATTTGGTTAACTACATTATTGGGTGAATTCCCATCAAACAAATATCAATCAGTGTATGGGGGGCTATGGAAAAGAGATAGAACCTTGGCAAGACTATCTCCAAAAACAGAATCGAAAATAGAAACCATACTAAGAAGAGAAGGTCTAACCGATGTACCTAAAATTGATTAGACTTTAAACTGCCCATTCTTAAAAATAATTTTTTCAGTTCCATCTTTTAAATGAGCAGTAACAATTCTATCTGCAGTGGAAACAATATCACAATGAATTGCTGATTTATTAAAACCTAATTTTTTTCTTGTATTTTCGTTTAAATCCAAAACATTTCCATTATATGTGCTATCGTATGCAGACCCAATTGCAATATGAGTATTACCAAATTTCCCCCCAACATTTTCATCAAAAAGAGTCTCTGCCATAAAACTAGTTATTTTAGAAAATCTTGAGTCAGTTAAAGAAAATTCTCCTATTTTATTAGCATTTTCAACAGAAATTAATTCTTTTAAAATATTTTCATTTTTAGTTGCACTAGCATTTACAATTACACCATCTTTAAATTCAAATTTTATCCCTTCTATTAAATTTCCATACCTATACAAAGGTTCACTAAATTCAATATATCCATTTGTTCCTCTCCAATCAGGCGATGTAAAAATTTCAAAAGAAGGAATATTGCACCCATCGCATCCAACCCATTTTCTCTTTTCTCCAAGACGTAACCATAAATCAATTTTTTCAGATTTAACATGTATTTTATCAATTGGTAATGAATCTAACTTTTTTATGGTTGTTTTGACTTGATTTTGAATACTTTTCCACTTTTCAATTGGATTCTCATCATTTAAATAACATGCATCAATGACTTTATCCCAATATTCTTTTAAATTCATTTTAGCTTCCTTAGCTTTTGCCAGAGTAGGATATAAACACAAGGTCCAAGAATACATTCCTTTATTTTCTTTCTCATCTATCCACTGTCTATAAGGTAAGACTGATTTTTGTTTTAGCATAATCTTTTTAGGATCAATGTTTGCTAATTCTTTTGGATTTTTATCCGCTAGAATCATTATATTATGGTTTATTTCATCAGCCCTCCCTTTCAAAAGTTTGGCAGGAAAATAAGAAATTTGTTCATCATTCCCATAATTATAAATTTCAGTAGCCAAATCGTCAGGAATAAAATTCACAATAGGGTGGCTTCCATTTTTCAAAACTTCTCTATAGATAAATTTTAGAATTGGTTTAGCACATTCTGGAACGCTAATAAGGACAACTTCGTTCTTTTTAATTCCTTCTCCATTATTCAAACCAAAATTAACTAATAGTTTAGCATATTTTTCTAAAATTATATCATTTGGTACGTAAACATAATCCATAGAAATATCAAAATAATTGCCTATAAAAAGATTTCTAAGTTACACTAGCTTAATTTCTTCAATTTTTCAATTTCTTCATTAAATATTTTAACTTCATCCAAAGTGTTATACAAATAGAAACTGGCTCTTACACTGCCATCAATATTATTAGAATTATACCATGGGTGCACACAATGTCTTCCGCTCCTTACCATTATATTTTTACCGTAATTTAATATATGCGCAACCTCGTGATGAGTAACTTTAGGAATATTAAAATTAAATATTCCTCTTTCACCACTATAACCAATTAACTCTAATCCATCTGCATTAACAGATTTAACTAATTTAACTTCATGCTCATGAATATTATTCAAACCAACCTTTTGTAAATATTTAACAGCTGCACCTAATCCAATTATACCAGAATAATTTTGTAAACCCGCTTCAAACTTAGCTGGCAAAGGTTCAGGAACAAAATTAGTATAAGTACTATCAATAACAGTTTCACCACCAACTAAAAACTGTTTCATTTCATCAAGTAATTCTTCTTTTCCATAAAAAACTCCAGTTCCAGTTGGGCCTAACATTTTATGCCCAGAAAAACTAATAAAATCGACATCTAATTTTTTAACATCTATTTCTTGGTGTGGAACTGTTTGTGCAGCATCAAAATGAACTTTAACATTATTTTCATGCGCAATTTTAATTATTTCTTTTGCAGGTAAATTATATCCATCAACATTACTAGTTAAAACAAAACTTATCAAATCATAATCCTTAATTCCTTTATTAAATTTCTCTAAATTAAACGTAAAATCTTGATTACTTTTTATAACTCCATACTTAAACTTTCTCCAAGGCAGAGAATTAGAATTGTGTTCTTTATCAGTCAACAAAACTTTTTTAAAATTCAAAGAGTTTGCCAATAGATTAATAGATTCAGTAGTATTCTTTGTAAATATTATTTCTTTAGAATTCCTAGCATTAATAAATTTTTTAACTAATTCTCTTGCATCCGCAATTTCTCCTTCTAATTTTATACCAAGTCTATGAACACTTCTGCCTGCACAAGCAGGATACTCATTATAATATTCATTCATTTTTTCAATAACTTGCACAGGTTTTAGCGACATACACGCAGAATCAAAATAAATTACTTTCTTGCTTAATACAGGAAAATCTTCTCTTATTTTATCAACATTCATAATCTTAGAATAAATTATTGATTAATAAATATTTCTAAACTAAAATCATTTATCCACAAGTCGCGCAACTACAATTTTCCCCACAAATTTCACAAGTTCCATTCCCACAAACAGGGTCTCCACAAGTTACTAAACTAGGATCACTTCCACCATCAGGAACAAATAAACAAGTTTCATCAGAATTTAATCCATTACAATTATCATAAACTATTAAATTATAAACAGCTTGTCCAGTAAAGAATAAACTAACGAAAAACATTATCACGAATATCCAAGATATTACTTCAAAATTTTTATGCAATAATCTAGCTGCAGTTGGAGATTTAGTCATTAATTTACCAACTAGCTTACCTTTTATTCTCGCATCTAATCCAGACTGACATTTTCTAAGAGTTACTCTTCTAAAAACACAATCAAATGATTCCTTAGCTAAAGGCCTATATCTAGCTGAAAATATAGACAATATACCAAAAACAACCATAGCAATTATACAAATCATTAAATTAAAAAATAAATTATCACTATAAAAACATTTCGAAAGACAAGTTTTAAATATTTTACTAAGTTCCAACTTCTATGACTAAAGAATCTGGATTAATGTTGGAAGAAGTTATAGCAAAACTTAGAGAAGCTCCTATAAATTCCTGGATTTATAGACGTAATCGTAAAGAAAGAAAAAGATCCAAGCATGAAGGGTATCAAATTTTAATAGAAGGCACAGAGTATAAATTTGAAACAGTTGTAAACCCAACATCAGTACTGCCTCAATATATTATAATGGCAAGAATTGAAAGCTCAACAGGTTTCAAAAGAGGGAATTACACTACTTTATTTTCCTCAGAAAAAGAAAACTATGAATCATTTCAAATGATGAAAGATTTCTATGAATATTTACATGAAGAAAGAATTAAAAATAAAAGGTTAGATAGAAAAATTTAATTTAACAAAACTATTAAATACTAAAAACAAATCTAAATTTTAATGATATCTCCAGTTGCACTTCAAGTATTAGGACTACAAATAAAATGGTATGGAATTATAATGGCCATAGGTTTTATTTTAGGCCTATTCATTTCAATTAAACTAGCAAAAAAACGTAATATTTCTAAAGAAACAATTGAAGACCTCTTTATTTATTTAATACCAGGTTCAATAATTGGCGCAAGATTAGCAGCAGTTATATTAGACTATAATTACTATATAACTAAACCATTAGAAATATTTGCAGTCTGGCATGGCGGAATGGCTTTTCACGGTGGATTAATTGGAGCAGTACTTGCAAGTTTATATTTTTGTAAAAAAAAGAATATTAAATTTTACGAAATAGCAGATATTATAGTAATACCTTTAGCTTTAGGTTTAACTTTAGGAAGAATTGGAAATTTTATTAATCAAGAGTTCTATGGAACTTTAACAAATTTACCTTGGGGAGTTTATTTTGATAATGTAGAAGGAAAAAGACACCCAACACAAATTTATGAAGCAATAAAAAACTTGTTTATATTTATAGTATTATTATTTTTATACAAATTTAAAAAATTAAAGAAAGGAATAATCTTCTGGTTATTTATTTCATTATATTCTTTACTAAGATTTTTGATAGAATTTACAAAAGATCAAACAAGATATTACAATTTAACTTACGGACAACTAATAAGCATTCCATTATTTATTCTTTCAATTTTTATGATTTATAAGATAGGAAAAAAGACTAACATTCCAAAAGATTTAAAAATACAACACCAGTAAACCAATTAATATTATACTCATGGGAGGGATAAATTTGGATAATATAACAAGTGCACCAGCACAACAGCCAATTATTCATCATAAAAAAACGAATAAATGGAAAGTTGCTACAGTTATTCTTGCAATCTTATTGATCGTAAGCGTAATAGGAAGTTCTTATGTTTCAATGATGGCTATTTCAGGAAACGCAGTAGCAAATAACGCAGTTGATTTTATTAACTCTGAATTGTTGCAAGGTCAAACAACAGCAACATTACAAACTGCTGAAAAAGACACAAGTCTTGGATTAATTAAAGCAACAATATTAGTTGAAGGACAACCAACACCAGTATACATTTCAAAAGATGGTAAAACTATGTTCTTAAACGCAATACCATTAACAGAAACTACAACAGATACTACAACAACTCCACAAACTTCACCACAACCGGTGGATGTTCCAAAATCAGATAAACCAGAAGTGGAATTATTTATAATGAGTCATTGTCCATATGGTACTCAAGCAGAAAAAGGAATATTACCAGTTGCAAAAGTTTTAGGTGACGATATTAATTTTAAAATTAAATTCGTATACTATGCAATGCACGGTGAAACAGAAGTTAAAGAACAATTAAATCAATATTGTATACAAAAAGAACAGAACGATAAATACTTAGATTATTTGTACTGTTTCTTAGATGCAGGCGATGGTGAAACATGTTTAGCAACCACAGATATAGATACAACTAAGTTAAAAACATGTACTGATGCAGCAGATGAAGAATTTGAAATAACAAAGAATTTCGAAGATCAAGCTTCATGGCTAAGCGGAAGATATCCATTATTTAACACAGATAAAGCTGACAATGAAAAATATCAAGTGGGTGGCTCACCAACTTTAGTAATTAATGGTAAAGTTGTAAGCTCAGCAAGGGATTCAGCAAGCTTGTTAAAAACAATATGTGGTGCATTCAATACAGAACCAGAAGCATGTACTCAAGAATTTTCAGCTACAGCTCCTGGCGCAGGATTTGGATGGGATACAACTTCGCAAAATAATGCCGCAATAGCTGGATGTGGAGTTTAAACTCCAACTTTTTTCTTTTTTTAGTTAATTTTATAAATAATCTAAATTCTAATTTTATATCCCGTCATAGCTCAACGGTAGAGCGTTCGGCTGTAGATATTGTTTGACTAGGTAAAAATACCATGGATGAAAAACGATCAGCCGTGCCCGGAAGGTTCCCGGTTCAAATCCGGGTGACGGGACCTTTTTTAATTAAATTTATAAACAAAACAACATTCTCCAAATTATGATAGTAGTAGATGTAGAAACAACAGGCACTGATGAAAAGAAAAATTCTATAGTAAGTATCGGTGCTTTAGATTTTTATCAACCAACAAATCAATTTTACCAAGAATGTAGAATCTGGCCAGGAGCAGAAATAAGTGATGAAGCATTAAAAGTAAATGGTTTCACGAGAGAACAAATTAATGATCCAACTAAACCATCTCAAAGAGAAACTTTAGAAAATTTTTTAGAATGGTTAAAATATATATCTGACATCACAATAATGGGAGAAAATCCGTTTTTTGATAAAGATTTTCTAAATGCATCCTTAGAAAGAGAAGGATTAGAATTTAGATTTGGTAGAAGAATAAGAGACTTACACACAACATGTTGTAATGCAATGAATCTAAATTTTCTTCCCATCCCGTTAAAAGATAGAACTTCAGATTTAAACACAGATAAAATATTAGCATATTGTGGATTACCAGTAAGAGAAGGTTATCACAACGCATTAGAAGACACAAGATTAGAAGCAGAAGCATTTTCAAGATTAGTTTATGGTAAACATTTACTAGATGGATTTAAAAAATACTCTGTTCCAAGTTGCCTAGTAAGAAAATAAACCAAAACATTTATAAATAAGTTACTTGCCCTAAAAAACTACAGGCAAACGGCTCTCTCTAAAAACTATGACTAGTCAATAAAAATTTCAATTTTCATAAACTTTTAGAGTGAACTATGCATGCCTTGGTAGTGTAGTGGTCTAGCATAAAGCCCTGTCGCGGCTTTGACCCGGGTTCAAAACAAATAAAATTGTGAAAGTCCCGGCCAAGGCGTACCTGTAAATGGACCGGTAGCTCAGCTTGGTAGAGCACTTGGCTTTTAACCAAGGGGTCGCGGGTTCAAAACAAATAAAATTGTGAAAGTCCCGTCCGGTCCACTAATCAAAAATAAAAAATGGCAACAGAAGAATTCGACATCAGAAAACACGTATTAGTGCCAGAACACATTAAACTTAAAGAAGAAGAAGCAAACAAAATTCTTGAAGAATTTAATGTAAAAAAAGAGCATTTACCAAAAATACTTTTATCAGATCCAGGAATAAAACATCTTAATCCCGAATATGGAGACATAATAAAAATCGTAAGAAAAAGTCAAACACAAGGTATATATGTATTTTACAGGGTGGTAGTTAATGGTTAGATCTTACAAAAAGTTAATATCAAATTATTTTAAAGAACATTCTTTCGTCGAATCGAATATACATTCATTTAATAGATTTGCAGAAAAAGATTTACAAAGAATAGTTGATGAAGTTGGAGAAGTCGTTCCAACAATAATACCTCAAGAATTTGAGAATTATAAAATAAAATTAAGTGGCGTAAAAATTGGAATGCCAGAAATAACAGAAGCAGATGGTTCCAGAAGAATATTATTACCGAGAGAAGCAAGATTAAGACATCTTACATACGCAGCACCAATTAGCATTACGGTTAGTGCCCATATAAATGGGGTTCAAAGAGAATCATTTGTAACGGAAATAGGTAAGCTTCCAGTTATGTTAAAATCTAAATTTTGTCATTTAACTAATATGAAAGAAGAAGAATTAATAAAAGCGGGTGAAGATCCAGCAGATGTTGGTGGGTATTTCATATTAAATGGAAATGAAAGAGTTCTAATTGCCGTAGAAGATTTAGCTTCAAATAAATTATTTATCAAAAAAGCTGCAAGCGGGCCAAGCAAATTCACAGCCAAATTATATTCCGAACAAACAAATTATAGAATACCACACACATTAGAACAGATGAAAGATGGAATTCTTCACTTAAGTTTTGCAAGATTTAGAAGAGTCCCAATTATTTCATTAATAAAAGCACTAGGATTAGTAAAAGATCAAGATATTATGCAATATATTTCTACAGAAAAAATTTATGATGATGTAATCTTAAATATATACGAAAGTAGAGAATTAAAAAATCAAGATGAAGCAGTTGAATTTTTAGCAAAAAGAATTGGTCTAACTCAAAAAGAGTTGAGAGCTGAAAGAACATTAGAGCAATTAGACAGATATTTGTTACCTCATCTGGGTATGACTTCAAAAGATAGAATGACAAAAGCATATAATCTATGTAAGTTAATAAAAAGATTTATTTTAGTAGCTACAGAAGGAGCAAAAACTTCAGATCAAGATCACTATGTAAATAAAAGATTAAAATTGAGTGGAGATTTGTTAGAAGATTTATTCAGAGTCAACATGAGATCTCTAGTTCAAGATATGTTATATAATTTCCAAAGATTAGTTAAAAGAGGAAAATTCAATTCAATAAGAATAGTAATTAGAGAACAATTATTAAGTTCAAGAATAAAAAGCGCAATGGCAACGGGTAGTTGGCCTGGTGGAAGAACAGGAATTAGTCAAAATATTTCAAGAACAAATGCAGTAGATGCAACATCTCATTTACAAAGAGTTGTAAGTTTATTAACTTCTTCTCAAGAAAATTTTGAAGCCAGAGCATTACATAGTACTCATTGGGGGAGATTGTGCCCAGTAGAAACTCCAGAAGGTACTCCAATTGGTTTAAGAAAAAACTTAGCAATGTTGGCAAGTATAACTGAAGCAGAAGTATCAAACGATAAAATAATCAAACAATTAGAAACATTAGGACTAAAAAAATGATAGACGTATTCCTTAACGAAGCATTTATTGGAAGTGTAACTGACATTCATGAATTTATGGAATCAGTAAAAAAACAAAGAAGAGAAGGTATAATTCCAACTAATTTAAACATAGGTCATGATGAAGGATTAAACGAAATTCATATTGAAACAACAAAAGGAAGATGCAGACGTCCATTAATAATAGTTGAAAATGGAAAATCAAAACTTACTTCAGAATTAATTACAAAAATAGAAAATAATCAAATAACTTGGGAAGAATTAACTAAACAAGGAGTAATAGAATATCTAGATGCAAGGGAAGAAGAAAATGCTTACGTTGCAATAAGTGAAGAAGAATTAACAAAAGAACATACACACTTAGAAATCAGCCCAATCACAATACTAGGTATTTGTACTTCATTAGTTCCATTTTCAAATTATGGTTCTTCTTCAAGATTAATCAGAGGTTCAAAAATACAAAAACAAGGTTTAGGTTTGTACGCTAAAAACTTTTTGATTAGGAATGATACAGATGCTAGCGTTTTACATTATGCACAAAGACCAATAACTACAACATTTATGCACGATATTTTTAATTATGATTCTCGTCCTTCAGGACAAAACCTTACAATAGCAGTCATGAGTTACGAAGGTTACAATATGCAGGACGCTACAATATTAAATAGAGGAAGTGTAGAAAGAGGTTTAGCAAGATCAACATTCTTCAGACCATACTCAACAACAGAATTAAGATATTCTGGTGGTTTAATGGATCAAATAGGCATACCAGATAAAGAAGTAAAAGGTTACAAATCAGAAAAAGATTATAGACACTTAGAAGATGACGGTATCGTTTTCACAGAAGCACAAGTTGGTTCGGAAGAAGTTATTATAGGTAGAACTAGCCCACCAAGATTCCTTGGATCATTAGAAGAATTTAACATAGCAGCTAATACAAGAAGAGAATCTTCAATATCAATAGGAGAAGAAACACAAGGAATTGTAGACATGACGATAATTACTGAAAACGAAGAAGGTAATAGATTAATACAAACAAGATTAAGAGAAAATAGAATTCCTGAAATAGGTGATAAATTTGCATCAAGACACGGACAAAAAGGTGTTATTGGTATGCTTATTCCTCACATTGATATGCCATTTAGTTCTCGTGGTATTACTCCAGATATAATATTCTCTCCACATAGTATTCCATCAAGAATGACAGTATCTCATTTGTTAGAAGTACTAGCAGGAAAAGTAGGCGCATTAAACTCAAAACTTATAGATGCAACAACATTTGATAATCCTTCAGAAGAATCATTAAGAAAACAATTATTAGAACTTGGATTTTCAGAAGATGGAAAAGAATCATTTTACAACCCGATAACAGGACAAAAATTTGATGCAAAAATTTACACAGGTAATATTTATTATTTAAGATTAAAGCACATGGTAGCCAACAAACTACATGCAAGAGCAGCAGGAAGAGTTCAATTATTAACAAGACAACCAGTCGAAGGTAGAGCAATGGGTGGAGGTTTAAGAGTAGGAGAGATGGAGAAAGATTGTTTAGTAGCACATGGAGCAGCTCTATTATTAAAAGAAAGATTTGATTCAGACAAAACAATACTACATATTTGTGAAAATTGTGGTATGTTTGCAACATATGATTATTTTAAAAACAAAGCAATATGCACAAGATGCGGTTCCGATACAAAAGTATCACCAGTAGAAATGAGTTACGCTTTCAAATTATTCCTAGATGAAATAAGAACAATAGGAATAGATTCACAAATAAAATTAAAGGATAAGTTTTAGAAAATGACAGAAGATGTAATAAAAAAAGTTGATTCAATAAGATTCAACATGTTATCGCCACAAGCGGTAAAGAAAATATCTGTAGCAAAGATAGTCACACCAGAATTATACGATAGAGAAGGTTATCCAGTAGACGGTGGTTTAATGGATATTAGAATGGGAGTTATAGATCCTGGTTTGAGATGTAAAACTTGTGGTGCTAAACTAAAAGAATGTCCTGGTCATTTTGGATACATGGAATTGGCTAGACCCGTTCTTCATATTAAATATTTAGACGAAATTTTACAATTTTTAAAAACAACATGCAATTCATGTGGACGTGTTCTAGTTGAAGAGGAAAAAGTAAAAAGACATTTAAGAAATGTAAGCATGGCAGAAAGAGAAAGAAGATACAGAGTAAAAAGACGTATGATTTCAGCATTCATAAATTCAGTTAAAATAATAAAAAAATGTCCTCATTGTAATGCAAAGCAAAAGAAAATACTTTTAGAAAAACCATCCACAATTTTAGAGGACGGTAAAAGAGTAACCCCTATTCAAATAAAAGCAAGATTAGAAAAAATATCAGATGAAGACGTAGCTGCATTAGGAATAAATCCAAAATATGCTAGACCAGAATGGATGATATTAGATATACTTGCAGTTCCACCAGTTACAATTAGGCCAAGTATCACTTTAGAAAGCGGTGAAAGATCTGAAGATGATTTAACTCATAAATTAAGTGATATAGTCAGAATTAATCAAAGATTATTTGAAAATATTAATGCTGGTGCTCCAGAAATAATCATAGAAGATCTTTGGGATTTACTACAATATCATATTACAACTTTCTTTGATAATGATATAGCACAAGTACCAGTTGCTAGACATAGATCTGGTCAACCATTGAAAACATTAAGTGAAAGAATAAAAAGTAAAGAAGGTAGATTTAGACATAACTTAGCAGGTAAAAGAGTTAATTTTTCCGCAAGAACAGTTATCAGTGGAGATCCAAGAATAGCATTCAACGAAGTTGGTGTTCCAAAAGTTATAGCTATGGAACTAACAATACCTGAAAAAGTTACAGAATGGAATATAGAATGGTTAAAAGAATTAATTACACAAGGTTCAAAAGTATATCCTGGTGCAAATTATGTTTTAAGACCAGATGGTAAAAAGAAAAGAATTACTGAAGAAACTAGAGACCAATTATTAGAAGAACTTCAACCAGGTTATGTAGTTGAAAGACATCTTATTGATAAAGACATTTGTATATTCAACAGACAACCAACTTTACATAGAATGAGTATTATGTGTCATAAAGTAAGAATTTTACCAGGTAGAAGTTTTAGATTAAATCCTGCTGTATGTACTCCATATAACGCTGATTTTGATGGAGATGAAATGAACTTACATATTCCACAAACTGAAGAGGCAAGAGCGGAAGCTGAAATACTAATGAGTGTTCAAAAACAAATTATCAGTCCAAAAAATGGTTTAAATATTGTGGGGTCAGTTGAAGATGCAATTTCTGGATTATATTTATTAACAAAAAGATTAACTTTAAACAAAGAGGAAGCAATCCAATTATTAATTAGTGCAGGAATTTACGATGAAAGAATGAGTGATTTCAAAGAAAAAGTTTCAGGAAAAGACATATTTAGTATTTTATTAAGAGAAGATTTCAATTTTGTTGGAACTGCAAAAGATGGTTCAAATGTTATAATCAAAAAAGGCCAATTAAAAGAAGGATTCATAGATCAAGCACTAGTTGGAGAAGAAAAAGGCCAAATAATCAGAGAAATATATTCTAAATATGGAGATGAAGTCGGTTTAGACTTTTTAGGAAAAATTTTCAGATTAGGAATTGAAACATTATTAAAAACAGGATTTACAACCGGGATTTCAGATTCAGATGTTTCTCCAAAAATACAAGAAAAAAATGAAGAATTGATTACACAAGCAAAAAAAGAAGTAGAAATAATAATTGTTCAATACAAATCTGGAAAACTTGAACCTTTACCAGGTAATACAATAGACGAAACATTAGAATTAAAAATTTCAGAAATATTAAACAAAGTTAGAAATGATATTTCAAAACAAGTAGGAAATAATCTTAACGAAGAAAACCACAGTATAATCATGGCAATCTGTGGTGCAAAAGGTAACTTGCTTAATGTAGCTATGATGTCTGCATGTGTTGGACAGCAAGCAATTGGTGGTAGAAGAATTAAAGGAAACTATTCGGGTAGAGCATTATCTATGTTCAAAAAAGGAGATTTAGGACCAGAAGCACATGGTTTCATCACAAAAGGTTACAAACAAGGAATGTCACCAAATGAATATTTCTTCAGTGCAATGACAGGTAGAGATGCTTTAATGGATACTGCATTAAGAACTCCTAAATCTGGTTATTTATACAGAAGATTAGCTAATGCATTACAAGATTTAAGAGTAGAATATGATTCAACAGTAAGAGATGCTGAGAAAAGTATTATACAATTTAAATATGGTGAAGATGGTGTAGATGTTTCAAAATCAGATGGTGGAAAAATTAATGTTAAAAAAATTATAAGGCAGATTAAAGGAAAATGACCGACATATTTGAAAAATATAAAGATAAATTGCCAGGAGCAATATTAGAAGAGATCAAGCTAGAATCTAAATCAAACGAATTAACACAAGCAGAAATAATAAGGGCTTTAGATGAATCTGTTAAAGAATATGAAGCCGCATTAATTGCACCAGGTGAAGCGATTGGTATAATTACTGCTGAATCTTTTGGTGAAGCAGGTACACAAATGACACTTAATGTATTCCACTTTGCAGGTGTAGCTGAAATTCAGGTCACTAGAGGTTTACCAAGATTGATTGAATTATTTGATGCTAGAAAAGAACCTTCAACACCAAGTATGGAAGTATACTTAAAACCGGAGTTCACAGCAAATGAAAAAACAATAAGAAGAGTTGCCTCGTTTATCAAAGAAATGAAGCTACAAGAAATCTCTTCAGAAATTTCATTAAATATTATGAAACAATCAGTTGACATTGATTTTAACGAAGAAAAAATTAAATTATATGGTTTCAAAAAAGAAGAAATAATAGAAAAAGTTACGAAAGACTTAAAAAATGTTACAGTAAAAGAAACTAAAAAAGGTATTACTATTACATCAAATTCAGAAGAAGTAAACTTAAGTATGCTTTACAAAATAAAAGAAAACGCAAAATCTGTTTTAATTAGAGGAATATCAAAGATTACTCAAGTACTTCCAAAAAAAGAGGATAGTAAATATGTTATTCTTTGTGCAGGTTCAAACTTAAAAGAAGTATTAAACATGAAAGAAGTTGAATCTAAACTAACAACAACAAATAATATTTTCGAAATTTCATCCAGTTTAGGTATAGAAGCGGCAAGACAAGCAATTATTAATGAAGCTTTATCAGTCATAGAAAACCAAGGATTAGATATTAATATTAGACACGTTATGTTTTTAGCTGATATAATGACTCAAACAGGTGTTGTTAGAGGTATCACTCGTGGTGGTATTTCTGGTGAAAAAGAAAGTGTATTGGCAAGAGCAAGTTTCGAAACACCAATAAATCACTTAATAGACGCAAGTTTAACTGGTGAATTAGATAACTTAAAGAGTGTTATAGAAAATGTTATAATTAACCAACCAATCCCATTGGGAACTGGTCTTCCTGGTTTAATGTCAAAAATGAAAAAAGAAGACAAGAAGGGAGCTAAAAAATGAGCGCAGAAAATTTAAAGAAAGCAATGAATGAAAAAACATTTACAATAGGCACAGAGAAAACATTAAAAGAATTAAAAAAAGGAAAAGTAAAAGAAGTTTTCATTTCAAAGAACTGTCCAGAATTATTAAAAAAAAGAATAAACAAATATAGTGAAATTACAAAAACAAAAATAGTTCAATTAAATGAAACCAATGAAGAAATTGGCTCTTTGTGTAAAAAACCTTTTTCTATTAATGTGTGTTGTTATTAAAAATGAAATATAACTTAGAATTAATTCAATACATAAATCACTTTGAAAAAATAACAAACACTCAGGTAAAAGACTGTTTTTTCGAAGAAGAAAAATTAATTTTTATAGTCAATCCTGGCCAAGCAAGCAAAGCAGTTGGCAAAAATGGAGTTAACGCAAAAAAATTTGTTTCACAAACAAACAAAAGAATAAAAATAACTGAATTCAATGAAGATCCAATTAAATTTATAAATAGTTTAATTTCTCCAATAAAAGCAGAAGAAATTACTTTAGAAAATAAATTAGTTAAAATTAAAGTAAATGCAACAAAAGACAAAGGTTTATTAATAGGTAGAAATAGCAAAAATTTAGAAAACCTTAAAAAGGTTGTACAAAAATATTTTCAAGACATTGAAGATATAAAAATAATATAAAATGGTAAAAAAATCAAAAGGATTAGGATCTGGAAAACATTTGAAGAAAAGAAGACATAAGGCCAGATGGAAAGATAGAGAATACAAGAAGAGAATGTTAAAACTAAAAAAGAAATCTGATCCTTTAAGAGGTTCTCATCAAGCTAAAGCCATAGTTTTAGAAAAAACACAAATTGAAGCAAAGCAGCCAAACTCAGCTTTAAGAAAATGTGTTAAATGTCAATTAACAAAAAACAATAGAAAAATCACAGCTTTCGTTCCTGGTTATAACGCCATTAAATTTATAGATGAGCACGATGAAGTTGTAATCGAATGCATCGGTGGTGCTAATCATGGTAGATCAAAAGGAGATTTATCTGGTTTAAGATGGCAAGTTATAAAAGTTAATGATCAATCATTGAAAGGATTACTTTCTGGAAGAATAGAGAAGGGTAGAAGATGATGAAATTATTTGATAAATGGGATATTGAACAAGTTTCAGTAAAAGAACAAGCTTTAGTTCCTTACATTAACATAAATCCATTATTAGTTCCAAGAACAGGTGGCAGAGCAGCAGAAGGTCAACGTGTTTGGACACAAAAAACAAATATTGTTGAAAGATTGATGAACAAATTAATGATTCCGGGTCATCGTGGTAAAAAACACAAAATAACTTCGTACAAATTAACTGGAAAAGGAATAAAAGTTTATAATATTGTGAAAAAATCATTTGAAATAATAGAAAAAGAAACAAAATTAAATCCTATTCAAGTATTTGTTACAGCGTTGGAAAATGCAGCTCCACGTGAAGAAGTTACAAGCATTGAATATGGTGGTGCACGTTATTCTAAAGCAGTAGAAGTAAGCCCATTAAGAAGGATAGATTATGCATTAAGATTAATGACTCAAAGTGCTTATTCAAAAGCATTTAATTCAAAAAAGAGTATTGAAAGATCAATGGCAGAAGAAATAATTGCAGCTTATAAAATGGATCAACAAGGTAGTGCAGCTATAGCTAAAAAATTAGAATTAGAAAGACAAGCAGATTCTTCTAGATAAAAATAAAGATTAATCTTTCGAAGTTATTTTCAAATCAATAAATATAACTAATTGTCATAGAAAATTTTAGATAACAAACGAGATTAAAAAAATGAGTCAATGAATACATTATAATATTTTTTGAATTATTGGATATAAAAAATTTACTTCAAATTCCATTCTAATGTTTTTTCTAATACTTTTTTCCTTCTTTCTTCAACAGGTTTGTCAAACCACCCCTCTTGATAAAAGGGGTGTTTTCTCATTAAAAAATTATAAGCTTGTTCTGGATTTGCATCAATATCTTTCGTAACTCTCATTAAACCACGATGCCATAAGTATGTTGCTAATCCATCTATAGTTGTAATCCTAGGATTATACTCTCCATCTGAAAATGTGAACCTATGATCACAATCTTTTGGTATTACTTTAGAAGCACATTGCATTACTCTTTTAGCATGACCTTTTTCAGTCAAAACTTTAGTTTTTAATTCATTTGGATTTGGATTTCCTTCTAAAGGTTCATAATATGGAAAAACAAAATTTCCTAATGTATCCACAGGCCTATAATCTATAAATATATGCCCAGCAGGAATACCCCTCATATTAAGATAATTAGCTATTCTCGTATGTGGTCCTTCTGTTTCGTCAAGTTTTTCTTCTGAGAATCCACCAAGTGAACCTGAGATTAAAACGTTTTCAAAAAAGCCATACTTGTACAAAAAAGTAGCATGCTCACTTCTGGGTCTGGTTCTCTCATTTTCTCCAGCCAATAATATTAAAAGATCATTATTAAGCCTTCGAGGAACCACTCCAATACCCCCCACGCTACCCACGCAAATCAATGACATTTTTATTCTCCTTAATTTTTTATATATTCTTGTCGTTTTTTATTTGCTTATAAATCTTTTTATTTAGTCCAACTTATAAGTAGTTACTTCAAACTAAAAGCAACAATTAACAATCCAACAGATATTGCTAGAGTTAAATAATAAGCTAGTTTGCTCCAAACAATAATCTTTCTTCCATCAAAGTTCAAGATAGGAATCATATTAAAAACAGCCAACCAAGAATTTATAATTAATCCATATTTAGCTGCAAAAACAAATATTCCAAATAAATATAATCCCATGAATATCAAAGCTAAAACCAAATTAACTAGTGGCCCAGCTAAACTAATTCTACCATTCCTTTCTTTTGTTACATATCCATTAATAATAACTGCTCCAGGAGCAGCAAATATAAATCCTAGGAAACTCATTAATACAGCTATCACTAACATAAAATTAGAAGCTCTAAATTCAGCAAAACAATGATATCTCTGTGCCACAACTTTATGTCCAAGTTCATGTGCTATAAACCCAACACCGACAGTTAATCCAGAAACTAATAACATTAAAGTAAAATTACTAGACACAACATCTCCTTTACTCAAAAGTATTGCAAAAGCTAAAGAAATAGCTACCCAAGCTTTCAACAAATGTTCAATTTCTGTTTCACTAAATTTCATATTAAGAATAAACAAAAGATATGTTTTTAAAAGTTATGGATTATCCTAAAAATGAATAGTCCTGTCGAATCAAAAACTTTATAAACCATTCACCTACACATTTCTCTCATGGCAGATAATTCAGAAAAGATTAAAGAACTAATGAAAGATTCAACTAACATTAGAAATATTGCTATCGCTGCCCACATCGACCATGGTAAAACTACTTTCTCAGATAATCTTTTAGCTGGTGCAGGTATGTTATCAGAAGAACTAGCTGGAAAGCAATGTGTTTTAGATTTCCATGCAGATGAAGCTGAACGTGGTATTACAATAGATTCTGCTAGCGTTAGTATGGTTCATCATATTGAAGGTAAAGATTATTTAATTAATTTAATAGACACTCCAGGCCACGTAGATTTTGGTGGTGATGTTACAAGAGCTATGAGAGCTGTAGATGGAGCAGTTGTTTTATGTTGCGCGGTTGAAGGAATTATGCCACAAACAGAAACAGTTCTTAAACAAGCGTTAAGAGAAAGAGTAAAACCAGTATTATTCATAAATAAAGTTGATAGATTAATCAAAGAAGTTAAATTAACACCAGAAGCAATGCAAAAAAGATTTATAGATATTATTTCTGCAGTCAACAAATTCATAGAAGCTTATGCTCCGGAAGAATTCAAAGAAAAATGGCAAGTAAACATTCAAGAAGGTAGTGTTGCATTTGGTTCGGGTTTTCACAATTGGGGAATTAGTTTACCTTACATGAAAAAGAAAGGTATCACATTCAAAGATGTAATCGATGCTTACACTGGAGGAGATTACAAAGTATTAGCAAAAAAAGCTCCAATCCATGAAGTTGTTCTAGATATGTCAATTAAACATCATCCAAATCCAAAGGAAGCTCAAAAATATAGAATTCCTAAGATATGGCATGGCGATATAGAAAGTAAAATAGGTCAATCTTTAATTAACTGCGATCCAAAAGGACCAGTTGCATTCGTAGTTACAAAAATAGTAGTAGACAAACATGCAGGTGAAATTACTGCTGGTCGTTTATTTTCTGGAACAATGAAAACTGGCCAAGAAGTTTACTTAAATCTAGCAAAAAAAGCAGTTAGATTACAGCAAGTTTCTGTTTACAAAGGCGCACAAAGAATGACAATAGATGAAATTCCATCAGGAAATATTATTGGTCTAGTTGGATTAAAAGATACTTATGCAGGTGAAACAGTTTCTTCAGAACCAATGGAACCATTCGAAGCCATTAAACATATTTTTGAACCAGTTATCACAAAGTCTATTGAAGCAAAAAAAGCCTCAGATTTAACAAAATTAATTGAAGTTTTAAAAGAAGTTTCAAAAGAAGATCCAAGTATTAAAATTGAAATTAATGAAGAAACTGGTGAAAACTTAATGCATGGTATGGGTGAATTACATTTAGAAATTATAGAAAATAGAATAAGATCAGAAAAAGGTTTAGATGTTCAAACATCTCCACCAATTGTAGTTTACAGAGAAACTGTACTGAAAAAAAGTCCAGAAGTTGAAGGAAAATCTCCAAATAAACACAACAAATTTTACATAACTGTAGAGCAATTGCCAGATGAAATTTTCCAACTTATAAAAGCTGGAGAAATTCCTGAAACAAGAATTAAGAAAAAAGAAGAATCTGTGATTAGTAATCTAGTAAAATTAGGTTGGGATACAAAATCTGCTAAAGATGTAAAACAAATTTACAAAGGTAATATGTTAATTGATAATACAAGAGGTATTGTTCATATTGGTGAAGTTATAGAAATGGTAATGGATGGTTTTGAACAAGTTATGGATGCAGGTCCATTAGCTAGAGAACCATGTACAAAATTAAAAGTAGTTATTAACGATATGAAATTACACGAAGATGCCATTCATAGAGGACCAGCTCAAGTTTATCCTGCTATTAGAGAAGCTATAAAAGAAGCTATGATGACAGCAGTTCCATCAATGTTTGAACCTGTTCAAGTTATTCAAATTGAAAGTAGAGCAGAATATTTAGGTAATCTTTCTGCATTAATACAAAACAAGCGTGGCCAATTAATGACAGTAGACCAAGAAGGAGAGCATATAACAGTTAAAGCTAAATTACCAGTAGCAGAAATGATAGGTTTAGCTTCAGACTTAAGATCCGCAACTTCTGGTAGAGGTAGTTACTTCATTGTAGACCAGCAATTTGAAAAATTACCTGAAAATTTACAGCATAAAATAATAACTCAAATAAGAAGCAGAAAAGGTTTATCTGAGAACGCTTAATTTTTTTATTCTAAATTAAAACGAAAATATTTGAATAATGATTGTATAATAAATAATACATATGTATATATCTGCAAATACTATCTTTGTTTACAAATGGGTTTGATAGGGAGTATTATATTATTGAAAGTCGTCTTAAAATAAACCAATTTATTATAACATCGAAGTTACAATCAAAAGTTATACGAATAATAATTTTAACAAAAAATATGATTTAAATATTTTGTAGAAAATTACAAAAATAAAAAGATAAAAATTTAAATAAATTTATTATTTCTGCCAGACATAGTTATGGGGTTTAATCATCCCAAAATAACAATTGCCAGATTTACCTTCATAATGGTCTTTATCTTGTGTGCCATTAACATTAATTCTTTTGCCGTCCTTATCGAAACCCAACCCAAGAAATACTGCTTTGGATTTTCCCCTTATAGGTTCAAAGGCTTTCATAAAATCTAGGTCCTCTGTCAGAACAATTGGGTTATTTTTATATACACTAGCTATCTCAGCTAATTTTTCTGCTCCTTGTTCGCCAGCTAAAGCAATAATAAGCTGATTTTGTGCTAGTTTAAACGCTGTTTGTTCTCCTGTTTTGAAACCTTGTTCAACAAATCTAACCGAAGGATCGCCAGCTTGTAATTTAGCTTCTAGTTCTGATGTCTCCATGCATGGTTCTCCACGATAATTTCTTAAGGGACCATCTTGGACAAAAATTTTTCCATCAGTAAGGTATAATATTCCTGTGTTTGACTTTACCCAGTAATCCTTCATTATTTGTTTTATTTTTTTAGAATATTTATTTTTTGGATCTCTGATTACTGTGTCATATGCTAAATCTATAACTTGGGCAAATGTTGGAGTTTGCAATCCATCTGCTCTTATTTGTTGCATACAGTCTTCATATGTTCCTTTGTATGCTGGATATACGAATGTTCCCAAAGATCCTTCCAAGTCTAGGTATGTTTTTACTGTTTTATAAGTTTGTGCTTTCATTTTTTGAATATCCTGCCACTTTAAAGTCTGTGACCGTGACTTATTTGTTATACAATAGTAGTGACTTATAACTATATTAAATCATCCATCTATTTTTTTGTTATTAACAAACTTTAACATAAAAAACAAGAAAAATCAAAAAAGTATAGAGTATAACTACATAAATAATAATAAAACAGCCAAATAATTGAAAAAAACCAAAAAGTATATAAATAATAAAGATAAAAACAATAAATATGAAGCTAGACTTGATAGATAAAAAAATACTAACAGAATTAGACTTAAACAGTGCAATTCCTTTGAATAAATTAGCAAAAAAAGTGAATAAAAGCCCAGAAACAGTTTCTTATCGTATTAAAAGACTTAAAGACAACAATATCCTTCTCAGAACCCATTTAATTGCAGATATGTCTAAATTTGGTTATACAACGTTTAGAGTTTATATTAAATGGCAATACATGACTGCAAAAGACAAAAAAGATTTTTACAATTTTTTACAAAATATCCCGGAAATATGGACAATTGCACAACTCCATGGTGTATGGGATATGGCATTTTTTGTTGGAATTAAACAAAGTAAAGATTTCAAAAGAATTTGGGATCAAATTGAAGCATTATACAAAGAGAAAATAGCAGAATATAAAATAGCAATATATTCCTTAATTCATAACTTCAACAAAACATTCCTACTAGAAGATTTTTCACATAAAATCCAAAGATCTTCTGGAGAACAAAAATTAATTCCTTATGACGAGATAGATGAAAAAATTATTCATACTTACGGAAAAGATGTAAGACAACCATTACATGAAATAGCAAAAGAGGTTGGAGTATCCATAGAAACAGTTAGAAAAAGAATAAAAAAATTAGAAATAGAAAGAGTAATAGTTGGATACAAAATAGATATGGATTTGAGTAAAATAGGATATCAAGGATATAGAGTAGATTTTTATTTAAACTCTACAAAAAGAAATAAAGAGATTTTTGAATATTTAAAGAATAATAAATATTTTTATCAAATAAATGAATCAATAGGCGGAGCGGATATAGAGACCGAAGTAATTGTAAAAAATTTAGTAAAATTATTAGAAGAACTCGAAAAAATAACAAAATTGTTTAAAGATGTAGTTCGTTATTACGTTCACTATGGTTACACTGGATTCCCTGCATTATCTGTTATTGCAGATTAATCAAAATTAAATTTTTTATAAAATACAGAAGGATAAAAGAGAAAATTATATAAACTTAAATTTGTCAAATTGGTTATGAAATTTGATAAGCGTTATTCTCCAACTAAGAAAGCAAGTACAGCACGAGGTTTTATGACTGCTGATGAGATTAAAGATCATTTATATGGGAAAAGCCCAGAGCAACAGATACAATATTTAGAAAAAATTAGAACTAAAAAAGGCATGCTTGCAGAACAGACAAAACATAATGTTAATAGAACTCTTGATAGATTATATGAACAAGAGATATCTACAGCTAGTAAATTTGAATACAGATTACCTGTAGGATCTACAATTTCCAGTAGTGGAAAGTTATATCAAAAAACGAAAATGTCTCGAGAGGAAGCTGCTAATACTAATCATATTTCATATCTTAACCTCCAGAGGGCGGAACTTGCAGAAGAAGAAGGAGAATATGAAAATGCTATAAAACTATATGGAGAAGTACTGCACGATAAGAATAGATTACTTACAATGTCTGATTACAGAAGAATCAAAGACTTGATGAAAGAAGAGGAAGATTTAGAAAGAAAAATAGAAGAATTAAACTCGAAAAATCAAAGACAAAAAAGACAACAAAAGGATGCATCTGTGATAAAAAGATTGGAGGGGCGTCTTCCAGTGATAATTTCTTTAGTTTCCTTAACAAGTATATTCTTTCTATCATCTAATATTACAGGAAATGTAGTTGCAAGCTTACCAAGCGAAACAACTTCTTTTATTGAAGTCAGTTTACTAGTTATTGGTTTAGTTTCTGGTTTTTTCTGGTGGAAGAATAACAATTGATTATATAATTTTCAAACATTCTACAAACAGCAACCAAAAAGCTTATAAATGACTCTAAAAACTTAAAACTACAATTATATTCAATAATTTGGAGGAATAAAATGGCTAAGACAAAACCACATGTAAACATTGTATTCGTAGGTCATGTAGATGCAGGTAAATCTACTACAGTAGGTAGATTAATGTATGATTCAGGTAACCTACCGGAACAAGAATTAAGAAAATTAAAAGAAAAAGCAGAAGAATTAGGAAAAGGTGGATTCGAATTTGCTTTTGTTATGGATAATCTAAAAGAAGAAAGAGAGCGTGGAGTTACAATTGATCTTTCTCACAAAAAATTTGTAACAGCTAAATATGAATATACTGTTATTGATGCTCCTGGGCACAAAGATTTTATTAAAAATATGATCACAGGTGCAAGTCAAGCTGATGTAGCAGTATTAGTTGTAGCAGCTCCAGAAGGAATTATGGAACAAACAAGAGAACACATGTTTTTATGTAGAACTCTTGGTGTAGGACAAATTGCTATCTTAATCAATAAGATGGATGTACCAAAATTCTCTGAACAAAGATACAACGAAGTAAAAGCTGATATGAGTAATTTATTAAAAACAGTTGGTTACAATCCGGCAAATGTTGCATTTATCCCATCTAGTTCATACAGTGGAGATAATATTGTTAAGAAATCAACAAATATGACATGGTATACTGGACCAACATTACTTGAACAATTAGACTTATTCAAAGAACCAGAAAAACCAACAAACTTACCATTGAGATTACCAATCCAAGATGTTTATAGCATCGCAGGTATTGGTGTAGTCCCAGTAGGTAGAGTTGAAACAGGTATAATGAAAGTTGGAGATAAAGTTATAGTTGTTCCAGCAAGAGATGGAAAAGGTATAACTGGTGAAGTTAAAACAATAGAAATGCACCATGAACAAGTTACTGAAGCTATACCAGGTGATAACGTAGGATTTAGTGTAAGAGGTATAGGTAAGAAAGATATTGCACGTGGTGACGTTTTAGGTCATGTAGACAATGCACCAACATTAGCACAAGAATTTACAGCACAAATTGTTGTTATAAATCATCCAACTGTGCTTACAGCAGGGTACACACCAGTGTTCCACATACATACAGCACAAATTGCATGTCAAATAACTGAATTAGTTAAAAAAATTAATCCAGCTACAGGTGAAGTATTACAAGAAAACCCAGACATGTTAAAGAATGGTGACGCAGCTATTGTTAAAGTAAGACCAACAAAACCATTAGTTATAGAAAAAAATTCTGTAATACCTCATATGTCAAGATTTGCAATTAGGGACGCAGGTTCAACAGTTGCAGCTGGTATGTGCATAGATTTAGTTAAAAAGGCTTAAGCCTTATTTTTTATTTTTTACTTTCGATAACTTTATAAATATACGATTTACCCGATAATTAAAATGCAAAAAGCAAGAATAACGTTGGCATCAGTGAATATAGATTCCTTAAATCAGATATGTAATTCTATAACAGATATTGCTGAAAAAACTAAAACAGTTATTCATGGTCCAATAACTTTACCAACAAAACATATGAAATTGACAACAAGAAAAAATACTAGTGGTGAAGGTAAAGCAAATTGGGACCGATATTCTATGAGAGTTCACAAAAGATTAATTGATCTGGGTGTAGATGAAAGGGCACTAAGATTAGTTATGAGAGTTCAAATACCAGAAGGTGTGAACATCGAAATCGAAATGTTAGAATAAAAAAGAAAAAAGTCAATAGTGATCTAAAAAATCCTGTATTTCTTCTGTGCATTGAAATAAACTTCCAAATTCTTCAGCTAACTCTTTATTTTTTTTCTTAAGCAATCTATAAATTTCACTATAAACACAGAAACTACAAATAGCTACATTAGATTTACAAGTGATACAAGATGAGTTGTTATTATTAAAATGTTTAAATAAACTCATAGATATTTCTACATCTTCTTTCATACTTGCTCTCCCCTTAACAAAAGCAAGTATCTGTTTTTTTAGGCAGCCTATGCAGGCAGGACTGGTTAGTTCATACCCACATAAACTACAGTTCATTTCCGTTCGCATAGCAATCCACCCCCTAGATTGGACTACTATTCTTGAACCTTAAGAAAAACATCGCAAAAAACCAACAAAAAAAGATTCAAGAATTAATAGTCTTGCGATGTTTTTAGCAACATTTAATATTGGACTCACTATTAAAAAATACAATATTAGATATAAGTCCAAATATCATAATAATATCCAGTATATACTAATATAAAAAACTATTCATTCTACTGTAACTGACTTAGCTAGATTTCTAGGTTTGTCAATATCACAATTTCTTTCTTTAGCAATATAATAGGCAAGTAGTTGCACCGGAACAACAGAAATTATAGGCATTAAGAATTCAGAAACCTTCGGAATTTTAATTATTTCATCAAAACCATTTTTACTCTCATCAGTTGTTACAACTATAACTTTTCCCTTTCTACTTTTAACCTCTTGAATGTTACTCATTACTTTAGAATATAATCTATCTTCTGGTGCTATTACAATAACAGGCATATTTTCATCAATTAAAGCAATAGGACCATGCTTCATTTCAGCAGCAGGATAACCTTCAGCATGAATATATGAGATCTCTTTTAATTTTAAAGCACCTTCCAAAGCAACTGGAAAATTATAATGTCTACCTAGATATAAAGCATTTTTAGATTTAAAATATTTATTAGCAATTTTCTTTATTTCTTCAACCGAATTAAAAGTTTCTTTTATTTTATCGGGCAAATTTTCCAAATCGTTTAACATTTCTTTAGCTTTTTCCTTACTTAAATTCCCATTAATTCTTCCTAAATATATACTAAGTAAATATAATGCAGTTAAATGTGAAGTAAATGTTTTAGTACTAGCAACTCCAATTTCATGTCCAGCGTGCAAATAAATTCCACCATCAACCATTCTTGCAATCGGAGATCCAACAACATTAACTAAACCAATAGTTTTTACACCTTTTTCCTTAGCTTCTTGTATAGCTGCTATACTATCTGCAGTTTCTCCGCTTTGAGAAAGAACAATCAACAAATCATCCTTTCCCAAAACCGGATTTTTATATCTAAACTCGGAGGCGTATTCAACTTGTGCAGCTATTTTAGAGATTTCCTCGATGTAATAACCACCAATTAAACATGCATGCCATGAGGTTCCACAACCAGTTAAAACAACTCTTTTAATTTTTTTAATATCATCAATATTAAGATTTAGCCCACCAAACTTAGCATTATCTTTATCAATTCTGCCTTTGAAGGCTCGTTTAATACTCTCTGGCTGCTCATAAATTTCTTTCAACATAAAATGTTCAAAATCTCCTTTAGAAATTTCTTCCAAATTTTCACTTAAAATAGTAATTTCTCTATTGACTTTGATTTCAGACAAATTCTTTATTTTATAATCATTATTTGTTACAACTGCAAAATCCCCATCCTGTAAATAAACTACTTTATTTGTATGGAGTTGTATTGGTAAAACATCAGAAGCAACAAATATTTCATTATCTCCAACTCCTAAAACTAAAGGACTACTCTGTTTTACTACGTATAATCTATTAGGTTCATTTTTGTTCATAGCAACAATAGCAAAAGCTCCTTGAATTAATTTTAAAGTTTTAGCAAAAGCTTCTTCCATAGTATTTCCTTCATTAATCAAATCTTCAATTAAATGCACAACGACTTCAGTATCAGTTTCACTTCTAAATTCATGTCCTCCCTTGATTAGAATTTTTTTTAATTCTTCAGAATTCTCAATAATACCATTATGAACAATGGCAATATTGCCCTCACAACTAAAATGAGGATGAGCATTCTTATCACTTGGTTCTCCATGAGTTGCCCACCTTGTATGCCCTATTCCAATATTACCTTTTAGATTTAAAAAATTAATTTTTTGATCAACATCATCTATTTTACCAGTTCCTTTTTTATAAGTTAAACTGCCATTAAGAGTTGCAATACCACAAGAGTCATACCCACGATATTCTAATTTTTTTATAAAATCCAAAATTATCGGAGCAGCTTCTTTCTGTCCAATATATGCAGCTATTCCGCACATAGTCCCACTAAAGATCGTTTGTTCATTTTTTTCTCAATTATATTACATTAAATATAAGGTTCATTCGATATATATGTCTGCGCTGTATGAAGTCATACTCCCTCAACCAAGGTGTAATCTATTTTTGCTAACAGATTTAAACCAATCATAAAATTACTAATAAAAAAATAATTTATAAAGTTTCAGAACGACAAATATAGAACTAAAGGAAACTTTATAAATTGTCTAAATAAGTCAAATTCTAAGCCGCGATCGCGTAACCTGGTATCGCACAAGCCTGGAAAGCTTGACCCGAAAGGGTGTCTGGGTTCAAATCCCAGTCGCGGCGTATTAATATTCCTAACCCTAAAAATAGATATTTAAATCCTTCATTAATCGAGCTAAATCTAAACCTAAGATAGATATTCAGCTGTTATGTATTATTTTAAATAACATTAAATAATAATAAAACAACAACTACGACTACAATCAATCCTATAAATCCAAATATTCCTCCCTTCTTATTCATTGTTTTCATGGTTTCCTCCTTTCATATTTTTTTATAATAATTTTCACAAATTTTATTGTTATTTAGCTTCAACTTCACCAGGAGATGCCGAAATAGAATCCTCTTTATTTTCAGAATCTCCTTCAGCAAATCTATAATGTCTTGTTATTTTTATCCTAGCTGTATCTTCAATTACATCTCCAGTTTTATCTGGTAATAACATCATATTATGAATATCTATTCCTTGAATTTCTATTTCTACCTTTCTAATACTTGAATGATTTGGTGTAAGTACGATTGTCTTATGATCCGGCCCCCATTTTTTCTCAAATGTTCCCGATGTATAATTAAATTTAGATAACGGAATGTTCGGAAGGGTAGAACAATCGGCTTTTAGGTAAATTATATAATCTCCATAAGTCATTATTGGTATTGTACCTTTTCCTTCCATCAAACTTTCTCGTTCAAATAGCTCTGAATGTTCTTTAGGTATACAATACAAACTATCTTTCTGATTTATACAATTCTTTATCTCATCTAATTTATCTTCTTTTGATTGTTCCATTTTTCACATCCATTAGTTTATTTTTTTTTAAATAAATCATTTTTTTGATTTCTACCCCACAAATAATAGATTATTGCAGTGATTATACTAAAAAGTACAGCAAGTACTACCCATAATACTTTCATACCATCAGACAACCTCTTATTATTTACAATCACATCATAAATAACCAATATTGCAGCTATAACTGCTATAACTCCCAGTATTGTTCCAAAAATCATTTTAAGTCCTCATTATCTTTTTTCCAGCAGGTCTATTTTTTACTGGACCTTTACCGGCGTGACTAGTTCCACTACCACCATGATGACTTTTTGATGCTCTTGCCTTAGCTGCTTTCATTCGACCGCCCCTACTTTTCTTTGCCATTTTTTCCCCCCACTAATATTATTTAACTATCCAATAATTAAGCTTCTTTAATCACATGAGCTATTATTGAAATTATAAATAATATTACAAAAATTATTGCTAACCACATAGCTAACGTGTACGATGCCCCTGAAATAAATCCAAATCCAAATATTCCTGCGACTATAGCTACAATTAAAAACACTATAGCCCAGCCCAACCAACTCGTTACGCCTTTCTTGTTCATCATTTTTTTACCCTCCTGTAAATTATATTAAACATAAATTTAATCAAAATTTCTGATCACCACAAAAATATAATTTTTCATTTATTACTTTATCATCTTTCCAATGTTGAACATTTACACGATATATCATTTTCTTTTCTCCCTTTTTATTTTCAATATGTATAACCCATTCAGTCATTGAAACGTTATCATTGGTTCCGCCAAAAGTGACTGATTTTATTTCAGCTCTATTTAATTTTTCTATTTCTTGAAGGAATATCATTTCTCTTTTCCTATTCTGTTCTCTTCCAGTTATAGGAGGATTCCCATTTACTTGTATAATTACAGTTTCGTCGTAATATTTTTCAAAGGCTTCTGCAAGTTTACCCTCCATTATCAAAGAGTTCAATTTTTGTACATTATTTTTTAGTTTTATCATTTTTTTTAATTCAAATTGTATATATTATTTAAGTTTAATAAGATAAAATCTCTGGAATATAAGTGTGATTTGATATATCCATTATATTCCAGAGATTATATTCTTTCTAATAGACTCCATGTTGTTAACAATAGGGTGTATTTTTAACAATAGAGTGTATTATCTTTATAGTTCTAGTTATCCATTAATAGAGAATTTATTTCTCTTCTATTAACTGTTATTTCATCGTTTCTTAATCTGCTCTGTTTCATAGCTTGATCTGCCCTAGATCTTCTAACTTTAGTTAATTCATCGTTTTTTTCTCGATTATCTTTCATCGTCTTATCTGCTAGTTCTCTTTTATCTATAGTTGCCACGTCATTCCTCATTCTCTGTATAATATTTGTCATCATTCATCATCCTCCACAACAGATAATTATGTAATAGAGTATATATGTTGATGTAGTAGCCAATTATAATTGTTGTATGAAAAGATACTTTATTTATATAAAATTAAATAATATCTTTAGAAAAATTCCAAATAATATTATAAAGATCAGTATATTCTTTCGCAATAATTTCGTTTTCTATCACAATTGTATAAACCGGATCTATCCAAAGAGTAATATATACAGAACCATCACAAACTATTTGTGTTATCTGAGATTTTTTTGCCTGTTTATTTTTAGGTAATAATCTTGTTTCTGTAAATTTTAAACCACTAAGTGATTTGACTTCTTCATCAGGGCTTTTATAAAAAAATAATTTAAGTTCAATTTTCCTTTTTATTCTTTCAAGATGAAAAGAATGCATTATTCTATCGTTAAGAAGGTTTGTTATATTTTCATTTTCTGCAAGACCATAAATCCAAATCTCCGAACTTCTTTCCAAGAGACTAAATAAAATACTTCTTAAAGCACTTAATCCTTCGAGAGTATAAACCTTCGGGCCATAACCTGATGTATAAGCTGTTTTTATAAAACTCATTGCTAATTTTAGATTATCCATCTTATCTTTTTCACCATTAAGAATTAAATCTGTTGACAAAGCAACAAACACTTGCTTTCCTTCTTTATTAGATGAATAAACAAGATTTTTTTCCTTAAGTTTTGTTAAAGTATCATATACATTAGCTCTATGCATCCTGGTTCTTTTCGAAACTTGCGTTGCAGTAGATTCACCATGTTTCAGAAGATCTAAATAAACGTTAGTCTGAGTTCTAGGTATGCCTATTGCTTCAAAAGCGGATAATACAATCTCATCAGTCATATTACAACATATTACAATTAAGTATATAATTTTTTCTATTTCGGGTAAAAAAATAGACAAACCCAGATTTACTCTTTTTCTTATATAGATAAGAGATTATTTTCTTTATTTAATTCGAAACCATAAATGTGATCATACAGATCCGTATTAAAAACTTCATGAAAAGATTCTATATCCTTTTCGTCTTTTAAGTTATCTTTTGCTATTTGAGACGCTTGATTAATCACACAATAAAAACAAGTAAGATGCATCCCTTTTTTACATTTAATACATTTAAGTATTGATTCTTCTTTCATGTTTCGAGAAGGAAACGATGCATAATCAAATGATTCTATTTCATTCAATAGCCATTCGAGTTCTTCATTTATTTTTTTTATAACCTCTTTATTTATATGCTGCCTACAAAACCAAATATTAATTTCATTAATAATGCAAGAAGCACACAAAGGTTCAGTTATAGAATAGTTGCAACTTAAACATAAGTCCGACATATTTCTCCCCCCTTTATTTTAATTATATCTAATCTAATTACATTTAATATTTTACTAATTATCTTCCCCCCCAATCATTTTAAGGGTCTATTCCTATATATTATGGAGTAGTATTATCTAATTCCTTGTTGTATATGTTGATACTTCTTGCTCATTAAAAAGTCACTAAATTAAATTAGTAAACATTTACAAAAAAAATATAAAATTAACTAAATTTCTCTAACACTCATTTTTTTATATATCAATCCATCAGTTCCTACACCGTCACTTCTCCAATATACTGTTACACTTGGTTTACCTGATTCAGAACCAGGACGGTTATCATCATTTGTAAGTTTTAATGCTGGATTTATACCTGCAGCACATGCCACACCACCAACACCAAAATTGCTTCCATTATCTTCAAACTCATTAATCTTCACCCAAGTACCACCATTTAATCCATCTGTTTCATCTAAGTACAATTCTAATTTAACATTTCCATTAGGCAAATCATAAACTACATATTTATATCCAATCCAAACATTTTTAGGCAATCCACCTACCCATTTAGTTTTACTGGAAACTACTTTAGATGAAGGATGGCTTGTTTCTTTTTCAAAATCAATCTTTCCATCATAACGCATTCTTGCATCTATTCCTCGAGTATCACATAAATTTTGTAATTCGGGAGCAGTTGTTCCATGGTTCGTTCTCGCCACACCTTCTATTCCACCCCAATTAATATTAGTATCACTTACTCTCATTGCATAAACAGTCATTTCTACATCATTCCACTTTTGATTATTCTCTGGATCGTGGATATACATTCTAGGAGTTGAACCTGAAATTTTAAATAAACCGGCTCCGTCAACTTTATACGTAGCACTCCCATGATTTGCATCAAACCAAGGATCTTGTGGATCAATACCTGAAAAAGTTCTAGCTATTCCATTATTCCAACTAGAAAACCACTCCTTACCTGAAGTAGAATAAATTTCTTTTATACCGAAAACATCCATTCCTCCTAGTGTAGGAACTGTATCATTTGAGTTATTTAGTATGGGTGATATATTTTGCGGGATTGAAAATATTTTTACTTCGGTTAAAGAGTTCCATAAGTTTAGGGAATTACCATATCCAATTATCTTGATGTAACTAGCATCTCCCCCAACATTAAATTTTTCATAATTCAAAGTTTTACCTGAACTGGTTCCATTAAATACTGAAGTCCAGTTTTTACCATCGAAGGATTTTTGTATCCTTAAATATTGAACCCTTTTATTTCCTTCATAAAAAGCAATATCCGCCGAATCGATAAACGAAGTATTTGGTAGTTTATACACTATATATTGACCTTTTCCAAAAGCACTCCATCTTGTTAAAAGGTTATCATCTAAGGTATTTATTGGTAGATTTCCATCATTTTTAGAAGCGGTAACAATTATTTGATCTGAATCTATGAGACTTACCTCTGCTGAAGAAAACTCTACAACTGTGGCCAGACTTACAAACAATATAGCTAATAATAAAATACACCCTTTCATATTTAATACACCCTATAAAAAACAATAAAAACAGTGTATTTAAAGCTTAGGCTAAGAATAATGTTACAATATTATTCTCTAAAAAATACATTATTAATAACTTAATTTATACTTTTTGTAAATCTTTTGAACATGCCACTTTGAAAGATTAATCCCATTTATTTTTAAATCTCTACACATACCGTATTTGCTTCTTTTGTTTTCGTTCCACAATCGCAATATCATTTTTTCTGTATCCAAATCAATAGGTACTTCTCTAGCACCAGGTTTTTTATTTTTAAGTCCAGTTTCGCCACATAAAGAATATAATTTAATCCATCTACTCAAAGTTTGTTTATGTATTTTTTGCATCTTTGCAGATTTATTTATTGATACTTGCCCAGATAAAAATAGGTTTATACATCTTAACTTAAAATTTTTGCTGTAGCCTTTTTTATTTATCATTTATATCAATAATTCAAAATTGAGATCCCTCCAAATGCAAATGTTTTATTTTGAGTTGCAAAATCTTCAGCCTTTACACCAACCCCTCCATGAGAAGAAATATTTGGAACTTCTTTGCTTATTACTTGTTTTCCATTCATAGAACAACTTACCATATTATTTTTTACAGACATGGATAGAATTGTTCCAGCCTTTAAGTCAGTCTTATTAGTTAGTTGTTCAGATACTATTTTTGTTTGAACGCCCCTATTTGCATTAATCAAACTTACACTTTCCTTGGTATATTGACAAGAAACATAATCTAAAGAACTTGTTGATTTCCCTACAGAATATGTTAATCTTGATAATAAACTAATTTTTGATGCTTGTTTGTTCTTTAATTGAATTGAATATGTATAATCTTCCCACAAGTAAGATCCATCTAAATAAGCAAAAAGAATATCCTCTACTGGGGTTACATCATTTTTTAATATGATCGAATCATTTTCAAAACTTGCTATTCCAGATATTCTAGGCCAACTATCATAATTTGTGTAGTGTTCATAATATGGAAGTTCTAATGATCTAGAAGCTTCAATTTTTTGTAATAATTTATCAGGTGTACGAAGAGAATCTGCTGGAAGTCTAGTAACTAAATAGCTATCTTGTTTTGAACCTGGATAATTTCCTTTAAATATTTTATTCTTTATAGGGAATTCATAAAATACAAGTTTGGAAGTACTTGTAGTTAAATCATATATTATATTACGTGCTTCCGGATAATTGCTACCGCTTTCTCCAAAATCTCCATAAGGAAGTGCAAAAGCAATCACTGGTTGATTAAATTTAATTTCTAAAAGCTCCTTTGATTTCTTAATGTCTGTGCTTACTCTTGCAAAAAACTCTTCATTAGTTTCAATTCTACTCTCTTCTGAAATCCATAATTTATTTGTTAAAACGGGTGCTGTATTTCCGTTTGCATCGATCTGACGTCTAAAATGAGATTCATAAGTATGAGATTCTAGTTCCCATCTTCCGGTTTGCTGAACTTCTAATAACTCTAGTTCATTTAAGTAATAAACACTTTGATTTTCTCCTAAAGAATGCCCAGTAATAACGAACATTACTGCTGTGTAATTCAAAGCTTTTAAAATAGGATCTGCATTATAATAACCAGCTTTAGCTGCATCATCAAATGTTAGAATAAAAGATTTATCTGGAATTTCTTTTTCTCCACCCATAAAAAGATAAAAATCTTGCAAACTTATGGTTTGATATCCTGCTCTCTTAAGAGCAAACATATTATCCTTAAATTGATCATAAGATATATCATATTCATCCTGCGGAGGACCATTAGATATTACATGATATGTCAAAACAAAAACATTTTTTGCATTTGTATTAGTTAAAGAACTTGGATTCCCTATAGCATCAGCTTCTTTTTGAAGTTGTTTATAATCTATCTTCACGAATCTTGGATCCTCTTCTACTTTTGTACTTATATCAAGATATTTCAATACCAAAAATAAAAAAGTAGTTATAATTATTAAAACCGCTAGAATTTGAAATGTTATACTTAATCCTCTATTCTTAGTTTGTTTCATCTGTGCCACACCATATTTTTAATTGTAAAGGCTGAATAAAAAATAAGCCAAGATAAAACCAAAGTGGAAAAAATGCTCATTAGTGGTCTATACATCCAAAGATCAGATTTTGGATTATCTAACTTATACATAAAACCATAAAGCGCACCTATAATCAATATCCCACCAAGATAATAGAACCCTGCAAGAATATTTCCTCTAAGAGGAAGATAAATTAAATGTCTCAACGCAATAAATGGACCAAGAAGAACAAATAATGCGCCCAGATAATATCTAGTAGCAGGAATTACTTTTTTCCTCCAATAAAAAGTCCCAGTAAAAAAAAGACTTCTGATAAAACTCTTTTTCCATCTAATATTTTGCCAAATCAATTTTTTTAAAGTATTAGGCACTATTGTCCAAACTTTTGCAGATTTACAATACAAAACCTTCCAGTCTCTTGTTGGATAATTTTCATTCATAACAAAATCTGAATATTTATATTCTTTTTTTAATTTTTCTCCTATATATTTACCACCCAGGACATATCCAGTTAATTGTCTATCTGTAGCAAATCTGAATTCATCTCCTAAAAAAGTATCACTTTCCCAGGCAGGAATATAATTATATATTGCAGATCTTCTATAAACTGCTAGCGGCCCAGAAACACAACTAACTGACCCAAAAACGCTTTCAAAAGCTTTTTTTACTGAATATTGAGTTTCATACCAAGAATCCTGAATTTTTGTGAGTATATTTTCTGGAGAATTTAAAGCTCTGCCATGCCCACTAACTGCTCCGACTTTTTTGTCAATCATAAATATTTCTATAATTCTACTTATTGCATCTGATGCAACAACACAATCACTATCTGTAAATACAAAAATCTCCCCTTTTGCAATTCTAAGCCCTTCGCTTATGGCTCTTTTTTTACCAATATTTTTATTAAGATTTATTATAGTAATCCCATGAAGATTATTATAATTTTTTAGAATTTCTTTTGTTTTATCTGTACTCGCATCATTAACAACAATTATCTCTTTATTCTCATAATCTGAATTGATTAAAGAATCAATACAACGAGCAATTATTTTTTCATCATTTTTTACAGCAAGAATACATGAAATTAATGGTTTTTCTATGCCCCTTGTTAAATCTTTTTCCCTAATTTTAATACTTGGGTCTTTATATCTTAAACTTATACTAAAAGTTAAAAAAATAACAGAAGTAACAGTAATTCCATAAATTAAAAGAAACATATTTGGTGAATTAGTAAAAAACGCCTTTCCCACTATAATAACAACAAGAGAAACTAGTATCAAGATTTTAAGTAAATGACTAGCAAGTTTAAATTTCATTTACAATTTTCCCGTTTGGTGTATTTGGAAAACCTCTACCAATGCCTTCATAAATTATACCCTGAGACTCAATATTAGGCATATCCAAACAATTTCTTCCATCAACAATAATCTTGACATTTTTCCAATTTTTTACTTCCATAAATTGATGATGGTTTGTTGCCAAAATTAAACCAATACAGTTTTCAAGAATTTCATTAATTAAAGCAGGAGCATGTCCATTACAATATGGATCGCAACATAGTACTATTGCACCAAGATCTTCCAATTCTTTTTTTATTTCTAATGCTGGACTTTCTCTCATATCTCCTATGTTAGCTTTGTAGGATAATCCAAGAAGCCCTATTTTAGCACCTTTAATATTTACACCAATACTTTCAAGCCCATCTACTAATTTTTGTACAGTATAATGGGGCATACTATTATTTACACTTCGTGCTACTTTGAGAAGCTGATGATCAAATCCATTTTTTGCTGCGTATTCAATCAAGTAATAAGGATCTACTGCAATACAATGTCCACCAACACCACACCCAGGATAATGAGGCATAAAAGCAAATGGTTTATTAGAAGCACCATTAATAACTTCATAAACATCTATTCCAAGTTTATCAAAAGATTGTGCAAGTTCATTAACATATGCAATATTTACATCCCTAAAAGCATTTTCAACAATTTTTGTTGATTCTGCAACTTTAAGAGAAGACATTTCATTAATATCTCCTTTTAAAAAAGATCTATAAAAATTTGCTGCTATGTGTGTGCCTTGCTTAGTAAGCCCACCTATATTACGATTAATATTATACACATTCCAATTTGGATTACCCGGATCTATTCTTTCTGGGCAATGTATTAATTCAAAATCAATTCCTCCCCTAAAATTTCCTCGTTCTAATATAGGAAGTATAGTTTCTTCACAAACTCCCGGGTTTACAGTTGACTCCAAAATGATAATTTGACCTTTTTGAAGGTTTCTTGAGATACTTTCAGCAGCTTGTATAACTGGAGTAAGATCTGGTCTTCTTTCCTCATCTATCGGAGTTGGAACACAAACAATAATAAACTTACTTTTTTTAAGAACTTCTTCTTCAGTCGTAGCATATATTATTACCTCTTTTATATCTTTTTCCGCCTGTCTATCTTCAACCGGAGAAATACGCATGTTAATTTTATCTACCCTTTCTTTATTTGTATCAAGACCATAAACTTCATAATTATTATTTTTAGCAATCGCGCAAGCTAGCGGAAAACCAACATATCCCAATCCAATAATTGTAACTTTTTGTAAATTTTTCATCGCTAAATTTCTCCTTAATGATAGACCATATGGCCCATTTTCATTTTAATTAAATTAAATGTGTCTATCATTCTTTATATGGTGAAGCAGTACTGCCTAATACTTGTTGTATGCATCAATACTTCTCATTTACAAAGTTCTAAATTATTTTATCGTACATAAAATAAAATGATGCCCTAATTTTTAAGTATATAAAATTTGAATTTATTTTGTTTAGAAAGCCCAAAAAGGATACAATGCTTCCTAATACAAACCTTTATAAACAAACATTCGCGTTTAAAACTAAATAATATATCGAGTTTTTATGGTATATTAGAATATACGAGGAAAAAATACAATGAGCGGATTCAATAGAAGTGGCAATAGCCGACCTAGCTTTAATAGAAGCAATAACTTTGGTCCTAGAGAAATGCACAAAGCTACTTGCTCCGAATGTGGTGAGGAATGTGAAGTACCATTCAAGCCAACAGAAGGTAAGCCAGTTTTTTGCAAAGAATGCTACAAAAAGAAAAAAGGTTATTAATTAAAATCTAATAATCATAAAAACTTAAGATTCTTTATTTTTTTATTTTAAATTAATTTTATAAACATATTATATCATGATAGATAAATTAAAACAAGATTTACAAAAATACGCAAACAAAGACAAATCATTAGTTTTATCTAGATTTTTTAAAACTGGTCCCGGTCAATATGGAGAAGGAGATAAATTTTTAGGAGTTAAAGTTCCAGAGCAAAGAGAAGTTGCAAAAAAGTATCATAAAAATATAAGTTTTGATGAATTACAGCAATTATTAAATTCAGACATTCATGAATACAGATTGACAGCAGCATTAATTTTAACTTATAAAACGAATAAAAAAGAAGTTTATGATTTCTATTTAAAAAATTTCAAAAACATAAACAACTGGGATCTAGTTGACTTGACAGCTCCAAATATAGTCGGAAATTATTTATTAGATAAAGACAGATCAATATTATACAAATTTGCAAACTCAACCCATTTATGGACAAAAAGAATTGCAATTCTATCAACATTTGCTTTCATAAAAAATAGGCAATATGAAGACTCAATAAAAATTTCAGAAATATTACTTAATGATAACCATGATTTAATACATAAGGCAGTTGGTTGGATGCTTAGAGAAATAGGAAAAAAAGATGAAAAAGTTTTAATAGAATTCCTAAATAAACATCATAAAAAAATGCCAAGAACAATGTTAAGATATTCTATAGAAAGATTGACAGAAGGACAAAGAAAGTTTTACTTACAAAGGTAATTCTTTAATCTTACCAAAATCCCTAGCATTTCCTTTATCATCAACGATATAACAATTAAAATTATCTATTTTATTTATATATGGGCTTAAAAAATTACCATGTCTAACATCAGTCCCAACAGTTAAATTAGAAAAGCTAGGTATAACAATTAAATTTTTTCTTTGAAACTTACCAACTAAAAAACATTTGAATTTATCGGCAGGTTTTTCACTAAAACTTATTGCTGGATGTTCATGCGCAATAATAATTATTTTATTTAAATTTACAACTATCTTATCACCATGGATTATAGTAACATCATCATCTTCAAAATAATTAACTAATTTCAAATTTCTTTGTTTTAATATTGGAGCTAAAATAACATCATGATTTCCTTTTATAATAATAATTTCTTCAACTTTAGTAAATAAATAATCAAATAATTTCAAAACATCATTCCACTCTTGTTTATTAATAGTTCCAAACTCATGTTTCAAATCTCCATTGATTATAACTCTTTTAACTTTTACTCTAGAAAAAATTCTTCCTAACCTTTCTAAAATATCATTTAGTTGAAATTTAGGAATCAACAATCCTTTATTATGTAAATATTCTTCATAACCTAACTGTAGATCCCCAATTATTAAATTGTCTTTATATTTCAATGCTAAATCTATTATCTCAATATCTTTGAATAGTTTCACCTTATATCCTCGATTTCATTTTCTTTCCCAATTTTAGCTAAAATCATTTGATGCATTCTATTAATAAAATCCATTCTGTCTTCCATTCGCATTATATCCATATAACCATCACTAATTAAACCAAAAGCAAATGGGCTCGGTATTGAAGTATTAGTTTCTTTTATTTTTATTTTTCCCCATTTAATATCTTCTAATATTTTTTTAGCGTTATTTAAATCCATTAAGTCATCTAAAACTTCTCTTCTAGCTTCTTTTAAAATACTAAAATCATTATCAATTCTTTTAACTGCATTTAACAATATCATACTACTAACTTGTTGTCTACCTACATGTTTTCTAACTCCTTTATACTCTTTTAATATCATTAATGCTCTTGTAGCACAATGTCTAAACCTTCTTTTCAAAATTTCAGTTTTTTCAATCGCATCTTCCATTAAAGATTTCAACTCGCTAGGGTCTAGCTGTGAAAAGGCTCTAACTGCCTGTAAATTTTTAGTGCTAGCAACATAAAAACCATTATCACTAATTCCAATTTCTAAGTCTCTTTTATGAATTTTACCAAGAACATAAGCAACAGCTCTACTTAAAACATCATTAACTCTTCTTCCAAATAAAGTGTGAAATATAACATATGTTTTATCCTTTTCATCAGTATAATATTCAACTATTATTTTTTTATCGTTAGGAATCAAAGAATATAAATATTGTTCCTTAAAATATTTATAAATTGCATTTGCAGCATTTTCATCAACATACAAATGGTGATTAATAAATTTCAAAATATCTTTCTTACTATTTTTACTTTCAAAATACTCTTCAATTAATCTCCTAAACCTTTGTATTTCCAAAGCCAAATCAAAACTCAATGGCAACATTTCAGAAAACCAAGAAGGTATAGTGGGAGATCTACCAGAAGCAGACCTAACTTGAACCGACATTCCTCTGCTATGTAAATATTCATAAGTATCTCCACCAATAACAAAAATATCTCCTTTATCTAATCGTTCCAAAAATGCTTCATCAATAGTTCCTATAACTTTATCTCCAATTTTAACTTTTACATTAGTTTCATCAGGGATAGTTCCGACATTAGTCATATTAATAACCCTGCTCATCTTTCCTTTTTTACCAATTTCTCTAGACTCTTTATCATACCAAATTTTTCCATAAATATAACGTTCTTCTAGCTCAACATATTCACCAGCTAAATATTTTATAATTTCAAAAAAATCTTCCTCAGTTAAATCTTTATAACAATAACTTTTTCTCAATAATTTGTATAATTCATCAACATTCCAAATATTAATAATTGCCATACTATGTATTACTTGAGCTAAAACATCTAACGCATTAACTGGAATGTGAATTTTATCTATTTTTTTATCAATAGCATTTTTTAATAGTACACTACATTCAACTAAATCATCTCTATCTGTAACAACAATTCTTCCTTTTACAGTTTCATGCAATGCATGCCCACTACGACCAACTCTTTGCAAAAATCTAGCTACACTTTTCGGACTACCCAAACAAAGAACTAAATCAATATAACCAATATCAATTCCTAACTCTAAACTTGTTGAACAAACCACACATTTTAATTTTCCTTCTTTCAATTTATTTTCAATATCCAATCTATGTTTTTTACTTAAACTTCCATGATGTGCACCAATATTCTCAATATATCTAGAAGGAAATAAAGTTTTCAAATGATGCACAACTCTTTCAGTTCCAGCCCTAGTATTAGTAAATATTAAAGTAGTTTTATGTTCTTGAATTAAATTATCTAACATATTATACAAAGCTTTGTGATAATCTTCAAAAGTAATATCTATTAAATCTGGCAAAGGAGAAATAACTTTTAGATCAAATTTTTTACTAAAATGAACATTTGCAATTTTACAATCTCTTTCGGGCCCAACTAAATATTTAGCAATCTCTTCTATGGGCTCAACAGTTGCAGATAATCCAATCCTACATAAATTAGGACTAATATAATTCAAATGTTCCATCAATAAATTTAAATGTACTCCTCTTTTATTCTCAGCTAATGCATGTATTTCATCAATAATACACCATTCAACTCCTTTTAACAATTCATAGAATTTATAACTCATCAACATTATTGCCAAAGATTCTGGAGTTGTAATTAATATATGAGGAACTTTCTTCAACATCTTTTGTTTTTCGTTTGGAGTTGTATCACCAGTTCTAACACCAATTCTAATATTAATATCCAACCCTTTTAATTTAGCTAATTCTTTTATTTCCTTTAATGGTTCTTCTAAATTTATAGCGATATCATTATTCAAAGCTTTCAAAGGAGAAATATAAATCGCATAAACTTTATCTTCTAATTTATTTTTCAAAGATAAACCAACTAGTTCATTAATTATACTCAAAAAAGCAGTTAAAGTTTTAGTTCCCCCAGTTGGAGCAGAAATTAATATATTATTTCTTTCGTGTATTTCCTTAACCCCATAGAGCTGTGGCTCAGAAAAGCTACGATACTTACTAAAAAACCATTCTTTAACAAGAGGATGTAGCAGTTTTTCCACTTGTTCTGTTTGGTATGGTTTCTCAAGAAATTTCACTTCCATTGTAGCCTAAAGAATATTATGAGTAATAGTTAAATTTAAAAAACCTGCGCTGGTGTTTGGCAAGCTAAAACAAAACCATTAAATATTTATAAAAACCCTAAAAGTACATGAAAAAAGAACTAATTTTACCCAAAGAATACGATTATGAGACTAGATTAGAAACTCTAGATGAAACTGAACTAAGGGCTAAAATAATGATAGACGTTTTCAAAGAAATAGAAAAAAGGCATTTCGAAAACCCAAATAAATGCCCTTGGTGTAAAAAAGAATTGTCTTAACAAAAATTTTTTAAACCACAAAAACAAAAAATCGTTATGATTAGCTCAACTATAGATAAATTTATTGCAGAATCTTTTGATAGAGCATTATTTGTTGTTCAAGAACCATTAAAGAATGAAGAGTTGATTTGGGCATTAATACCAATAATTGTGACTTTAATTTTAATAGAAATTTATTTTGGTAGATATAGAAGAGAAGAACTTGGCTGGAACACAGCTTTTGGAAACTCACTAATTCTAATATTTGTTTCAGCAGATTTAATTAAGTATTCAATAAGAACTAATATACTAGGTACAGATCCAATAAAAACTGGGATTATAGTTGGTTTAATCACAGTTGGTTTTATAATAACTTTTGTAGATTTTTTTCATATGATGCCAAGAGAATGGGCATTTGCAATATCCTCAAAATTACCAACAAGCTTTTTAGCAATAATTTCAATGCTATTTATTTACATAGATATTCCGATTGATTACATCACAGCCACAGCATTGTTTCTTCTACTCTTAAATATGTACATTGTTTTAATAATAATACATCATTTGATACCTGCATTTAGAGGATTATTTCCAGAAGAAGTTCCAGATCCGATATTAGAAGAAGATTAACCCACTCTACCTTTCGATTTAGTTTCACTTATTTTTTTAGCTTCTTTTTCTAAATCAATACCTAAATCTTTTAGAGCTTTAACATGTGCTTGTATTAATTGGTCAACAACATTAATCATTTTTGCTAGTTCATTTCTTTCATTTCCCAACGTATTTAAAGAACCCTTATGAAATCCTATCAGCTCTTCCTTTGACATTTTTTCTTCTACCATTTTATCCTCCAAATTTAGCCATTTGTTTAATTATAGCTTGATTAATAAAATCCTGTTCATCTGCAAACAACTTAGTTTTATCCACTAAAGCTTTAATACTATCTACCAATTGTTTTGGCAGCTCAATAGTCACTTTTTCCATTTTTCACCTCAAAAATTAAAAATTAATAATACTATATAAAGATTGTTAATAAAACGGCCATGCAGAATGCCCAAACTGTACAACTAAGTCAAAATTTAACTCTTTCAAACCAACAGGAGTATCGCAAGCACCCCAGCAAGAACCTGCCCAAACTACAAACTCACAATCCACTTTCTTTTGCAATTCCTTAACAAGAGCACTAGCTTCTGGTTTTAAACCATCAGGCAATTGTAAACAAACTAACTTAGCCTTGTTCTTTTTAATCTGCTCAACAACATTATCAATTTCTAAGTCATATTTCATATTAAATAGTTATTCCAAACGCTTTTTAAGTTTTACGTTATACCTATTATAATGCCAATTAAGTATTTAAGTTATCAAAAAGAAGATAGCATTAGACTTGAAACATATAATGCTTTTTTCGAACAAAACAAAAAGTTATATGAAGATAACCCATTAGAATATCAAAGACAAGCATTCGAAAAGTCGAGAAGAGAAATACAAAAAGAAAAATATCCACAAGATCCACCAAGAAAATCAAAATTTACATATTCAAAAAATGGAAAATTTCAAGAACCAGATATATTATTTGTGTAAACAAATTCCTCGTGGTAAAGTTACAACTTACAAAATTTTAGCAAATAAAGTAAATTCTAAAGCTTATAGGGCAGTTGGTAATGCATTAAACACAAATCCTTATGCTCCAATAGTTCCTTGTCATAGAGTTATAAATTCTAATGGAAACGTTGGTGGTTTTGCATCAGGAACAAAAAACAAAATCAAATTACTAAAAGAAGAAGGAATAGAAATAAAAAATAACAAAATAGATTTAGATAAATATTTATTTAATCAATTTAAATAATTCATTAATATCAAGTTCAAAACCAACGACAGGAGTTTCTAATTCAAAATTACTCAAAACTTCTGGATGTATTTCTCCAATAACACCAACATCTTTACCTTTGACAATTATTCTTCCAACTCTCCCAGGAATAAATGATTCATGTTCTGAAGATTTAATAGAAACTTCTAATCCTAAACTAGCAATCAAAGAATCCAATATCTGTCTAGCTTCAGTATATGTTACACTAGAATGAGTAATTAACATCCCAAGCTTACTTTTTTCTTCTGAATTAAAAACAGTTCCAATTTCAAATATTTTTTGTGGATTTTCATGATGTTTATTATTTTTAAAAACATCTAACAAACTAGGCAACATCCAACTACGTAAAACATTATATTCCTCATTCAATGCGTTCTCAATTTCAACCAAACTTAAATTTAATCTCATATTTTTAGTTTGATCATTTTTCTTAGCCAAATTATAAGTATTAGTTTCCAATAATCCAAAACCAACCATCATATTAGCCAATTTATTTTTAAAAGATTCAAACTCATCTTCATGCGCAATAGAACTAAAATTACTTATCTCCGGTTTAAAGTTTTCATAACCATAAGCAACAGCAATATCTTCAATAATGTCAATCTCAGATAATATGTCAACCCTATAACAAGGAACTATAACTTCACTATTTACATAACCATAACCCATTTTTTCTAACAAAGGTTTTAATTCATTTTCTTTTAATTTTAATCCCAATATCTTGTTAACATAATCTAAGTTTACTTTCATTTTTCTAGGTTCTAATCTTGGATAACTTTTACCATCAACATCAACAGAATAAATCTCAAAACCTCTATCTGCCATAGAAGAAATTAAAATATTCAAAGCTTGCTCACAAGCATTTAAATCTAAACCAGTAACATCAATAAATAAACTTTTAGTGTTCAAACTAACTTTTGTGTTCTCAGAATTTATTATTGGGGGCATAGATAAAACTTGATTATTTGCATCCAACCATATTGGGTATTCTTTCATTCCTTTCAACAAATGAGCATAATCAACTCCCTTTGGATGTTCACTCAAAATTTCAGATAATTTCATTTCCTTATTATATTCTAGAGGAACAAATTTGAAATCTTTTGGTTTAGTAGTATATAACAATGGAAACTTAATTTTATCAAAATCATAAACTCCAATTGATAACTTTTTTCTATTTCTACCAAAAGTAGTATGTATTTTTTCTTGTACTTGCATTAAATATTGTATTGTAACTTCGTTAAGTAAAACTTTTTTAGCAACAGCTGCAACTACAAAAGGTCGAACATTTTTTACTTTAGGATCAACTTTTGCTTTAAAGTCAGATTTTCTAACTTCATACTTTCTTAAACCCGGATTAATTCCAATAAAAGCAGACAAAGCTCTAGCAAAACCTGCACCTGCTAGCATATCCGGTCTATCAGGGAAGACTTCAACAACTAGTTCATCATCATCAATATATTCTAAAGAAGTTCCAATCATTGGAATTCTATCTTTTAAAGTTTCATCCGTTAACTTCTTTCCGACACACTTCAACAAATCTTCCTTGTCTATTGTAATTGTTGGCATTTTAAATCCAGACTTTCATCTCCTTCAATTGTTTTAAATCATTTTTGTAAAAATCACGTAAATCTTTTATTCCAAAATATGGACAAACAACTCTTCCCAAACCAAATCCCCAAGCTAGCACAGGAATATCTCTCCCCATTAATGGTTTTACAACCTCAGGTCTAAACATTCCAGCTCCACCAAGTTCAATCCAAGCATTTTTTTCTTTCAAAAATACTTCAATTTCAACTGAAGGTTCAGTGTATGGAAAATAAGCAGGTCTAAATCTAACTTTTTCATAACCCATCTTTGTAAAAAATTCTTTTAGATACCCAAGTAGATGTCTCAAATTTGCATTTTCATCTATAACAATTCCTTCAGACTGATTAAACTCAAACAAATGACTCCAATCTAAAGTTTCATTTCTATAATTTCTACCAATAGCAAAATATTTAGTAGGCAATTCTTCTTTTTTTAGTCTAGCTAAAGTTCTAGCTGACAAAACAGTAGTGTGTGTTCTCAAAACTAGTTTTTTAGCTTCTAATTCACTCCATTTATATTTCCAACTAGATTCATGTTGTTTTTTAACTTTTTCAAGAAAATCTTTTTCCGGTAACTTTCCATCCCCTTTAATAAAAAAAGTATCTTGCATTTCTCTAGCTGGATGATCTTGTGGAACAAACAAACTATCAAAATTCCAGAAACTAGTATTTATTATTGGTCCAGTCATTTCCTTAAAACCCATATCTAACCAGACTTTTCTAGCATAATTTTTAGCTTCATTAATAAAATGTCTTTTTCCAGGATAAATTTTAGGAACACTAACTTCGACATCATATCTTCTAAAAGTTTTATTCTTCCATTCTTGATTTTTTATTAAATCAGTTGTAACATTATCAATTAAATTTTCAGAAATTTTCATACCTGCTAATTTTTTTCCAATATCAGTTAACTCAATATTAACATCTTTTTTTGCCAAAACATAAACTATTTCTTTTCTTTTTAATAAGAGTTCTAAACATCTTTTATCTTCATTATTTAATTTTTCTTTATCAATTGGTAATTTTCTTAGAAAAACTTCTTCTGGGAACAAACTATTTAATAATTTTTTACCTGTTTCAGTTATTTTAATTTGTTTATCCAAAATAATTGCAGACTTAGATTTTAATGCTCCTAAAGAAATACTCAACTCTTGATCAGACAACCCAGTTTTTACTTTAATTTCTTGCAAGCTTAATGGTTTGTTTTCAATAACTTTTAAAAATTGTTTTTCTGGCAATCCAGTTTTTAAATATTTTTCACCGTTATTACCAATTTCAACAATTTCTATAGAATTTTTACTTACTTTTATAACCTGTTTGTTTTCTAACCACTGTAAAGCCCTAGAAATCTCTATCTCTTGTAACCCAGATTTTTCCTCTAAATCTCTCTGTTTTTTATACTTTCCGAGGAAAGGTAGGATTTTTCTTTCTAAAGGATGTAAACTATTAGCTAGATTATTCAAATCCATAGAAACAATAAAATAAAGCCTATTTAAAAACGTTATTGTTTTAGATCAAGATAAACTTGCCAAGGAGACTTAACACTATATGTAGGTGATTTCATCATATCTATAAACTCATAAGCTACTCTCCATTCAGAATAAGGTATCTGAAATTTAGCCTCATCATTTTTTATTTTCTTTAAACTTCTTAACAAATTATTTGTAAAATTCCAAACTTCTTTATTATCTCCTTTATTAACTTCATATCTATCCATTAATCTTGAAAAATGCTCAAATATCTCACTGTAGTTAACTGATTCCCTAATATCATCCATAAAAAAATTGTGCATCTTATCAGAATCACGAAAGTTGTCCAAAAAATCAACAAGTTTACCTAAACTTGGAACATTTTGAAGCTTATCCATTCCATACAACTCTTTTAAAAGATTAAGATGAAACATCCTCCATTCCAAAGAAAGATATGCTTCATCATCAAGATAACCTAAAAGTTCCAAATCAGTTTGAGTTCCTAATTGAATGGGATCATACTTTCTAGAACCAATTTGTCCCAGACTCGGAGCATAAAGAGAATCGTCAAAATTCATTTTTACCTGCTTTTATTCCAAGCATTTTCAAATAATGAAGACAATGAACTTGCAAAGAAAGGAGTATTAACCCAAACCCCAATATCATTTTTATCTACTATCTTCTCATCATCAGTTAACATAAATATTAAGTTTTCTTCATCAACTAAAACAAATCTTGAATTCATTCCTTTTAATTCTTTTATTGTTGCGATTCCTTTCAAATCTTTAGCAATACTCTCAGATTCTCCAGTCATTGGTGCAACTATTCTAATTTTCACACCATTAGCAGCTAATCTTTTCAATACATATTTCAAACTATCAACTTTTCTTATTAAACCTTTTTCAGTTGTAGAAATAACAACAGATTTTTTAGCTGATTTTAACATTGTTTCAATTTGGTCATATATATTTCTTCTTCCTCTTAAGGAACCTGAAATAGTTGTTGGATCAACATGGTCCACACCATTCTTGAACAATAAGTCTAAATCATCAAAAAATTCACTATCTTTTAAAGTATCAATAACTAGTGCTTTTTGAGAAGCATCTTGTAAAACAGTTTTTTTAACTCTGCTTATAACTTCTTCAGGAGAAACAGCCAAATATTTTATTGGTTTACCTAATTTCATTAAAATAAATCCTCTCTTTTCAAGAGATTCTAAAACATCATAACTTCTAGATCTTGGAACATTACTTATTTCTGCAAGTTCACCAGCTGTAGCTACACCTTTAGATAATAAAGCCATCCATATCTTAGCTTCGTACTCGTTAAGGTCAAAAGATGACCTGATTCTTTTCAAAAATGTATCATTCATTATCATTTTAATCACTAAGGTTAGATAAAACATGTTATTTATAAATCTTTCGGTTATTGTTATCTATTAGTAGTAAATGGTCCTTTATTAAAAAGCCTTAAAAAACAATAGCAATTCCCTATTTCATGAAGTATCTAATAGTGATTATCTTAATTTTTTTATTGGTTTCTTCAGCAACAGCTGGCCAATTAACAATGTCTCCATCCGAAGAATTAGATTACATTGAAATCCCAGAAATCATAAAGAATATAACAATAAATATCACAGATAATATAACAGAAAATATTAGCATAATAAACATAACTGATAATATAACTATTATCCACATTACAGACAATATAAGTATTATAAATATCACAGATAATATTAGTATTATTAATATTACCGATAATCTTAGTATTATAAATTTAACAAACATTACTGACATTAACCTAACAGAATTTAATATTACTGAAGATAATCTTACAGACAATTTAACATTAAATCAAACAGAGATATTAGAATCCCCAGAATTTGAACAATTACAATATAATACTACAAATTATTATTATGCAGGCCCTAGATTACTTGCCTCAGAAGCTAACGAAGTTATTACTTATCATTACCAAGATAGATTAGGTAGTGATGTTAATTCTAAAACACTACCTTTTGGGCAAGAAATTATTAACGATGAGAGATTTTCATTTACTGGAAAAGAGTTGGATGATGAATTGTATTATTTTAATGCTAGGTATTATGATTCTGATTTAGGAAGATTTACTTCTATAGATCCGATTAATGAAAATGAACCATACTCTTATGTTGAAAATAATCCAGTTAATTATGTAGACCCAGATGGAAAAGATTCTGTCAACACAATTATAAGAGTAGTCAGTTTTAGTAGGGCATATTTTGAAGCAGAAAATGCAAAACAAAAAGCGAAAGTTATAGCAAAAAGAGCTTTATCTCAATCAGTAAGATATACAAATGATCAAATAGATGATCTTGGTTTAAGTTCATCATCTAGAACTATATTAAAAACAAATGTTAGAGTTTTAGACAATGCAGTTAAATTAGTTTTAAGTGATGAAGAAAACAAAGCAGAATTATTAAAAGATAATTTAGTAGAAGATACAATAATGACTGTATTCAAGGGCCCACTTGGCACCACGTGTTATGGAGCATGTAAAGATGCAACAAAAACATTGATTGAATTCACAGATTCTGAATCCACGCTAACTCCAAAAAATTTAGACAAACTAAAAAATATTGAAGACTCCCAAGAAGAATTTGAATACAACGGAGAACGTCCATTATTTGATTGGGAGTCTAGCCCAACTTTAAAGATGGCTTTAGAAGAATATGAATCAGACTGGACTAAATGGTGGTCCTTACAAGACACCGTAGCATCATCAGATCTACCATTAATGAACGGAGCAAACGTAGAAATAAGAAAGGATTTAGTTATTATCAATTAACTCTTGATACTTTTCATAAACTTTTTTAGATTTATCAGTAAGCCCAAAATCTCTCAAAGTAGAACCGTATGTTATCAACGCAGCAATATACGTCTGTTTAAAATCTTCACTTTCATTAAAAGTTTTTTCCCCATCAATAACAGCACGTTCAAGATGCTTAAGTGCCATAGAATAATTTCCTTTAGTTAAATATAAATTTCCAAGCATAGTATCTAGTTCAAAATATCTGTACCTTTTATCAACAGGAATTTTTTGAATAATCTCACCATAAAGACTATCTGCACGAGCTACATCATAAGTTTTATAACAACTATCTAAAAATTGATTAAGTAAAGAAGATTCATTTGAAGAATCAACTACTGCTTCTAGACCTATACTAGCAGTTGCAGCATCTATTAATCTATTTTTAAGGCTATCATTTTCAGTAGATTTTAAATCAGGTAAATATTCCACAGTTTCACTAGTAGGGTCAGAAGAATAATTCTGCGTTGACCTAAACCAATTATCACACGAAAGTATAAGTGCAGCTCCAGCCAATGCACTAATTATCATCGGACCCGTATATTTCCTTAAAAAACTACGCTCTTCAGGAACATTAATTTCATCTTCATCAATAACAATATTTTTCTTTACCATGATAAAAATCAGTACTAAATAGTATTTTATAAAACTTTCTATTTGTTACTACTCTTAACTAAAAAATCATTTAATTCTTTCTTGGCTTTTTCTCTTTTTCTTTGATGTTCAGCCATAAACTTTTGTAGCTTTTTTATAGTATATTCTTTCAATTCAGAAGTCAACATTTTACCAGATTTATAATCATCATGTATTTGTTTTAATTTTTTATCATCCTCTTCTAAAAATAAATTCAAATATTGATAACAAACATCAACATCGGGGTTTCCTCCAAGTTTTCTATGTTCCTCAATAGTTTTTTGCCCACCAGAAAAAGCTCTTTTCATCTTATATTCAATTTCTTTGGCACTGTCACTAGTATAAATAGCAGACAATGGATCAGAAGCACTCATTTTAACAGTACCTTGTAACCCCGGCATAAATTTAGATAATATATCACCAGGTTTAGGCATCTTTAATTTATATGCGACATCTCTTGCCAATTTAATAAAAACATCTTGATCAATACCAACCACAACCAAACTCGGAACTTTATATTTCAATGTTGGATATAATATATGTGCAATTTGCATTGCAGGATAAAAACCAATACCTATATTTTTATCATCTTTAAAACCAAAAGCAGATTTCACAGTACTATAAGTCATAGTCTTAGAGCATTTTATAGCCAAATTATACAATTCTTGATTCATATTTTCAAAATCAATTATAATCTCAGTTTTTTTAGGATCAAAACCTAAAGCTATTATATCCAAAGCATTTTCATAAGCTAGTTTTTTAGCATCTTCTAAACTTAACTCAGGTTTAAACAAAAACTTTTCATCATCAGAAAAAGGAATGAAAACTCTACAACCAAATTTATCCTGCATTTCTTTAACAAATTTGAATATTTGCAGATGTGCTAAAGTTAATTTCTCTGAAGGGCCTCTTCCAGAAACAATAGCAAAATCTTTTTTTAATATATTATCCAAGTCTCTATGAGCAAAAAATATTTCTTTATCAATTAATCTAATACCAGCTAGCTTAGTCTTTAATTTGTGATCTATAATACTAGCTCCAAACTCTTTGACTGCTTTATTATAGTCAACTTCTCCTTCCACTTCATACGGTGTGATTGTCATAAAATAGAACTAAATTAACGTTTATTTAAAGATTTCTAAATACTATGGAAATACTTTTAAAACACATCGAGTTCAAAACCTTGATGGAAAAAACGCCTAATCTTCAAGTTCCTAAAAAAAGAATAAAAAGAACGGGAGTATATATAAGCAAACCACTCAAAAAATTTCTCGAAGAATCAACCCATGCTTATACTGAAACTTTAACCCCTAATAGAGAAGAAGTGTCAATTTATTGTGACCATATTAGTAAAGCAAAACATGTTCTCATGGGCAAATTTTACGAAGAATTAAGCGGAGCATTTTATGGAGGAATAGTACTTGATGGAAAGTCAATAAGAGAAAATCCGGCTCAATTAGATATTGATTTTGGAGAACTCGAACAAATGATAAACTGGGAAAATAAACCAAAAGATGAATTATTTATAAAACCTGATATAGTAAACATTGGAAAATCAATAGGTGAAGCAAAGGGATGCAAAAGCGGTTCATCACTTCATATTTTTGACGAACAAACAGAAAGATATAGAAAAATACAACTAAGAAGTCCAGCACATTCAGTTTACTTTGCAATATACAGACACGCATTTCAGAGAATAAAAGATAAAACGGCTACAATACGCTCGGGTGAAGAAATAATACAAGATTTAAGTTTATCGACAATGTATTCATTAAAAATTCCATTGAGTATACTCTTGTACTTACATGGAAAATGGTATGGAAATATAAAAGAAACGTTAGGATATAGGTATGGGAAATCAGATTATCAAGATTGTACGATGGCAAGAGAATTTGCAATAAGAAGTTTATTTCAAGATCCAGAAAAAATAATTGATATGCTTGATTTAAGCCCAGAAAATTACAAAATTACTAGAAAGTTATCACCAGAAAATTTTACAGTAAGAACTTCACCAGCAGAATCATTAACAACTCTAACACAATTTCCAATACTTATGATAGAAGACAAAGACCATGAAAACTGGATTGATTCATTCGTTGAATCTGAAAAAAGATTAGGAACAAACATCCAAGAAATACAAGGAACAGAAGAAGTTCCTTTCTAAAACCTAATAACAAGAATAGCACCAATAATCAACAACAATGTAGCAATTGTTTTCTTTAGTAAATTATGTTCCTTAAACAATTCTCCTCCAATTACAACTGCAAAAAACACTGAAGTTCTTTTAACTGCCAAGGCTAAAGCAGTTGAAGTTGTAGTTTTTATAGCCAATATTTCAAAATATCTATAACCAATTGTTACCAAACTCAATATTAAAATTAAAATCCAATCTCTTCTAAGAGTTTTTCCAAAATTCTTAATATTTTTTCTTTTATCAAATATTAAAAACATAGCTAAAAATATAAAAAAGAAGAAAAAGTGTTGAAAGCTCATTAAAGCAGTTGGCTGTAATTTATATTTATTTAACAAAACTCTGTCTAGTATAGTAGTTATGGTAAACAAAGTCAAAGCCAAAATAATAAATTTATATCCTTTTTTTAATTTCTTAAAAGGATCTAATAAACTTCGATTAGTCTGAAAAATATAAACTCCTAAAGTTAATAAGAATAACCCAAATATTTCTAAATTAGTTAAACTTTCTTTCAAAAATATCCAAGCAAATAACGCAACAAAACCAGGAGTTAACACAAGTAGAGGCAAAGCATCTGATAGTTCTAAATTTTTTATAGCAAACATTACTCCAACAAAAGCAATTCCATTTAATACAGCTTTAAACAATAATACAATTAAACTAATACTAGTTATTTTAGAAAAGTCAATATAAAACAAAAATATTGAAGCTAAAATCATATTAAAAATTGCCAAAACTAAAACAAAATCTAAAGCTCTATCTTTAAACAAAGCTTTTTTCTCAATTATTGCAGCAAATGCAGAAAGAATAGCAGATATTCCCGCAAAATAAAACCATTCCATAACGCAATAATTATATTATTAGTTTAAAAATATTACCAAAGACAATCTTTATAAAACGTAATAAGTCTATTAATTTCACGGGGTTGTAGCATAAGCCGGTAGTGTCTTCGGCTCCAGAAAAATTAGAGCAACCGAAGGATCAGGGTTCAAATCCCTGCAGCCCCATTTTTTAGCAAATTATATAAACAACTAATTAAATTTTAGACTAATGAAACATAATAAACTTGTAACAATAGCATTAGTCTCATTATTTTTATTAGCTCAATTAATTGGTTTAGTAATAATAGATAAGTATAACCAAAAAAGTTTACCTTTCGGAATAGAAAGACCAGAATTTCAAGATAATTTTAGTTACATTTCTTTAATAATTTCAATTCTAATCGCAACAGGTCTTGCACTAATAATTATCAATTTAGGTGCAATGAAAGTTTGGAAAGCCTGGTTTATTTTTGCATCACTATATTTACTAACAATAGCAATGACTGCATTCTTCAATGAATTAACTGCATTCATAATTGCTTTAGGATTAGTTTTATATAGGGTATTAAGATTATCATTAGTTTCACAAAATCTTTCAGAATTATTTATTTACAGTGGAATCGCAGCTATATTTTCTCCAGTTCTAACAATTTTCTCAGCTTGTATGTTATTAATATTAATATCAATTTATGATATCATAGCAGTTTGGAAAACAAAACATATGGTTAAACTCGCAAAATTCCAAACAAAGTCAAGGATGTTTGCAGGATTGTTAATTCCATACAATAAAGGCAAAAAAGCAGCAATACTTGGTGGTGGAGATATTGGATTCCCTATGATATTCTTTGGTGTAGTTTTAATGAAATATTCAGTTTTACACGCATTGATTTCAATATTCACTACGTCACTAGCATTATTGTTATTATTGATTTACAGCAAGAAAAATAAATTTTATCCAGCTATGCCATTCATAAGCGCAGGTTGTTTCGCTGGGCTTTTAATTTCGTTACTATTAATATAAGGAGGTTAAAATGGTAAAAGTATCTGTAGACAAAAACAAATGTATTGGTTGTGGAGAATGTGTAAAAATCTGTAAAAATTTTAAGATGGTAAATAACAAATCAGTGCCAGTAGATAAAAATCCAAAAGAAATTGGTTGTAATGAAAAAGCAGCAAAAAACTGTCCAACAAAAGCAATAAAAGTTAGTAAGTAAACTTCAAACCTTCAGCTCTTTCAAAAGTTCCTCTTCTTGATAAAGGTATTCTTTCTCTTTTAGCTTTATTTAAATAAGCAATAATTCTCTTCTTCTTTTTAGCAATTGATAAATTACAAGTATGTGACCCACCAATACAACCTCCAACACAAAAATTCACATCCAAAAATTTAATTTTTTTATCTGGTTTATCTAAAAACTGCATAACTTTTTTTATTCCATCAATATGTTTAATTTCATTTTTTTTAATAACATCATTTAAATGCGCAGTTTTGCTTAATCCCCCAGCCAAAGGATAAATTTTAGTATAATCATTATAGAACTTATCAAATATTTTTTTACTTGGTTTAATATTATTTAACTTTTTTTCTTTAAAAATTTCTCTTAATTGTTCATAATCTATTACATAATCAACATATTTTGATTTATTTGCTTCTATTTTTTTATAATCGCAAGGAGACAAGAAAACAGTTTTATGTTTAGGATAAATTTTTTTACAAATTTTAGCCATAGCAATCATAGGACTGTCAACTCTAATCAAATTCTTTTTATATTTTGGATAATTTTTATTAACAACTTCAACTATTCCTGGACAAACTGTAGCTATAACTAATCCTTTAGAACTTTTTAATATTTTATGATACTCTCTATTAACTAATTTAGCACCAAAAGTTAACTCAACAATTTTGTCAAAACCTAATTTTTCTAACTGAGAGAGTATTTTAGGATATTCAAAATCAGCAACAAAACTTGGAGCAACTAGCGCAACCATTTTCTTATGCTTTAATTCTTTTAAAATTAAATTAATATTATTTTTTTTCATTAACTAAAAATTAAAATTGAAATATATAAAATTAACCTTTCCATCCAACTTTCTTCTTCATCAAACTAACTAAAACATCATGTTTTTCTTCAAATGTTTGTCTAGTATGTTTATACAAAACTCCAATAGGAATTCTTCCATTTCTAGTTGCATAATCCCATTCATCAGCCAATTTCATAGCTCTTTTCATATTACTTCCATTATCAACTTTATACATATATTTTCTAGCATGATCTAAACTAGGATTAAATATAATACAAGTTTGTAATATTTCAACAAAAGCAAATCCTTTATGTTCTATTGCTTCTTTAATAATCTTAGCTGTATGCTCAATATTTCTAGCATCACATCTAGCAACAAAACTAGCACCAGAAACTAAAGCCAATTTTATAGGATTTAAAGGATGTATTTCATTACCATTAGGTTCTATTTTACTTTTAAAACCAAGTTGTGAAGTTGGAGTAATTTGACCAGTAGTCAAAGAAAAAGACTGATTATCATGTACTATCAAAGTCATATCACTATTATTTCTACAAGCATGAATAAAATGCTCCATACCTTCTGAATAAGTATCACCATCACCAGCATAACAAACAACTTTCAAATTAGGATTTCCAATTTTAATTCCAAAAGCACTAGCTAACGCTCTGCCATGTAATCCGTAAAAACCACTTAAGTTCAAATAATCAAAAATTTTACCATGACAACCAATTCCAGCAACAATAACAAAATCATTTTTTTTATATCCTTTCTTAATTAAACTATTAAAAGCTCTCTTACTAGATTCTAGAATCATATGATTAGGGCATCCAGGACACCAAGTTATTTTGTAGTCAGTAGATAGATTCATTTTTTACCTCTTAATATTTTAGCTCTTGCCTTTCTCCAATCACTTCTAAAAAGCGCGTATATATTATCATCATAAATCTTACCGTCTGCTTTACAAATAGTTACTTTTTTTCTAGTTCCCTCTCGTTTAAATCCAAATTTTATGGCCATAGAATTTGAAGCCTTATTATTTGTAAAAACTTGGCTTTCTAATCTTCTTAATTTTAATTTATCAAAAGCAAAATCAAGTATTGGAACTTTAGCTTCTGTTATATATCCCTTTTTCCAATATTTTTTATTTATCCAAGAACCTGTAATAGCTGTTTTATTTTGGTAATTAATATTTTCTACGCTTGTTGCGCCTATAACTTTTTTTTCAGATTTTAATTCAATTACAAAAGTGTAACCCTCTCTCTGTTTTTTTCTCCATTTTTTAATAGTTCTATTAATCCACCAAAGGGCATCTTTTTTCTTATACGGATGAGGAACTGTAGCAAGATTTTTTGAGACTTCCAATCCTTTTACTCCTTCGACCACATCTTTCCAATCAGTTTTTCTAGGTTTTCTCAAGATTAATCTTTCAGTTTCAAAAATCATATTTTTCCTAACTCCTTCCTCAACTCATCAGCCAAAAAAGGCCTTCCATCATATTTCAATATTCTTTTCTCAATTTGAATTCCAGTTCTTTCTCTAATTAATCTTCCAAGTTGTCCAGTTAAATTATTTTCAACTAGCACAACTTTTTTAGCTTTCTGAATTTCTTTTTTAATTCTAGAACTCATTGGCATTAAATATAAAACTTGTAAAAATTTATAATCTAAGTCTTTAATAGCATCCAATATTACACCTTTAGTACTTCCAAAACCAATAACTAAATTTTTGCTATTTTTTTTACCATGAACTTTAATCATTTCAAATTTTTTAACTTCTTTTTTTATTTTACTATATTTCAATAATCTAGCTTCATTATTTTTTTTAACAATCACAGAATCCTCAGTAGTATTTCCATATTTATCATGCTCATAACTAGTTGCTCTAACTAATCCTTCACCAGGAATTTTTCTAGCAACACTAAACTTTATTGATCTATTTGGTTTAGAATCACTTCCGTATTCACCCTCAGCCAAATGTTTATCAGATAATATTATACTCAAACATTTAAATTTTTCAGCTAAATAAAAAGATTCATTAGTTTTTTCAATACATTCTACAGGATCGCCCGGAGCAACAACAACTCTAGGAAATTCACCATGGCCTCCACGTAAAGCAATGTTCAAATCAGATTGCCCAGAATAAGTTGGAACTCCAGTTGAAGGCCCAGGTCTTGAAGCTAAATAAACAACTAATGGAACTTCAGACATTCCTTGAAAACTTAAACCTTCAGTCATCAAATCAAAACCGCCACCAGAAGTACCAATCATAACTTTAGCTCCAGCAAAACTTGCACCTAAAGCAGCATTAATTACAGCAATTTCACTTTCTGGCTGTATAACCAAAACTTTTCTAGCCAAATCATTCATCAATGGAGTAGCTGGTGTCATAGGATAAGCAAAATAAACATTCAATCCAGAATTTACAGCACCAATAGCAACTCCTTCGCTACCATCTAAAATATTTATTTTATTTTTTAATTTTTTTAAATGATATTTAATTATACTTCCTTGACTATCATAACCTTTCTCAGCTGCATGTTCTGCCTCTTTAGTTCCAAACTCTTTTTTAATTTCATTTAATAAATCTTGTTTTTCTATTCCTAACAGTTTTATCAAAGCACCAGCCAAAGCAACATTAGTATTTCTTCCTAAACCAATAAAACTTTGAAAATTTAAAACAATACAATTACGATTTAATTTATTTTCATGTATTTTTGTTGTATCAATATCCAATGCTAAAATAAAATCAATTTTGTTAGTATAACTATTAATTCTTTCATCAGATATTGTTAAAATATTAAAATTATGTCCTCCTCTAATCAAAGAAGGATAATCTCTATAATTAAAAGTGTAATAACCTTTTTTTGCTACAATACTAGAAATTATCTTAGATACTTTGTTAATTCCTTGGCCTGCTTGGCCACCAATAAGAATGTTAATTATCACCTTCATTTAATTTTTGAAAACTAGATTTATAAAATTATCTTTTATTATAATACCCAACTAACTTATCCAAAGCACTAATAGCTTTCTCAGGGAAATCAAAACTAACTAAATTTAAATTTTTTAAATATTCAGGATTAGAACCAGTAGCAACTAATATCATAGGTTTCTTGTTAAATTTAGCTATTACTTCCAAAACCTTTTCATCTAAAGTAGGAGTTTGATACAAAACAATAACTAAAACACAATCAACATTTTTATCATTCATTACATTTTCTAGAGCAAATTTATACCTTTCATCATTCGCGTCTCCAACAATATCCAAAGGATTTCCAATGTTAACAGTTGGGGGTAACTCTTTCCATAATCTTCTTTTAACATTTAAAGAGAGTTCAGTCATTTTCAAGTTTTTAGAGAGTTCAATACCATCCGCACTAATAATTCCAAAACCACCACCATTAGTTAAAACTAAAATTTTATTTCCTTTCAATTTTATTTCTTTATCAAAAAGCATAGCAACATCAAACATTTGTTCCAAACTATCAACCCTAACTAAGTTTAACTGATCAAAGATTCCATAAAACACTTCTTTTTCACCAGCCATAGATCCAGTATGAGACATAGCAGCTTTGCTACCTTTTTCAGTTAATCCACCCTTCAAAACAATAATAGGTTTTTTTATTTTTTTACAAATATTAAAAAACTTTTCAGGATTTTTTATTCCTTCTACATATAAACAAATAACTTTAGTATGTTTATCTTTATTCAAATATTGAAGTAAATCTGACTCATTAATATCAACAGCATTACCATAACTAATAAACTTAGAAAAACCAACATGTTTACTAGCCAACAAATCTAAAACAGCTCCACCTAAAGCTCCAGATTGACAAACAAAACTTACTCCCCCTTTATTTGGCCTTCTCAATTTTTCCTTAGGTATAAATATACAATCTAAATTAGAATAAGCATCATATAAACCTAAACAATTTGGTCCAATAACTCTAATGTTATTCTTTGTTGTATATTCTTTTAATTCTTCTTCTGCTTTTACATTTCCAACTTCACTAAACCCAGAACTAATTATCAAAACATTTTTTATTTTCATATAATTACAATCTTCTAATATACTCATTACCAAACTTTGATGTACACAAATTATTGCTAATTCAATATTATCTTTAACTTCAGCAACAGAACTATAACATCTAACACCAAGTATTTCTTGCGCATTAGGAGTTATAGGATAAACCTTAAACTTAGCTTCTAATAAATTTTTAAAAATAACATGCCCAATTTTATTTTCTTCTCTAGATACTCCTATAACTGCTATACTTTTAGGCCTAAAAAACTCTTTCATCTATATAATTTTTAGATTTTGAATATATAAAATTATCGTATACGACTACAATAAAACTCTAATCTTAATTATCATAGACGTATAATATTATATAAACTTATAAGTAGTTACAAAAACGAAAGGTTTATAAATGATTGATTTTCAAAAAGATTAAGGAAATAAAAATGTCAATTAAACAAAAAATAATAAAAACAGTATTACCTTTAACATTAGTTGGTATTCTAGCTGGATGTAACGCAGAAGGGCCCAAAATAATAGACACAGAAAGAAGAGAGTTTGAAACTTGGGAATTTCCATTCAAAAATTATAAAGCAGGATTCTATTTAGTTTCATCTAAACCAGATTCAAATGGAAGAACTTATTTCTATTCAACAAAAAAAGTTCGTATTGGATATACTGTACCTTTAGATGACAGCACAAGAGTTGCAGTTAACGAGGAAACTGGCTGTTCTTCTACACAACGTTTAGATAGAACTAGTCCATGGGAAAAATGGCACACAATAAATACAGAGTGCCAAGAACAATTCTAACAGTTAACTATTTAAAACAAAAAAATAAATATTAACTTAATGAGTAAAATATTAAATTCATACGAAGCACAACATTTTCTAGAAAAATATATAGATTTACCTAAATCACAATTAGTTAACGTTTTATCAGAAATAAAAATTCAACCACCATTAGTTCTAAAAATAATTTCTGATCAAGCCATTCATAAAACAGAAATAAAAGGAGTACGTATTGTTAATTCTAATGAACAATTAGTTAAAGAATTTAACAATTTACAAATTTTATCAAAAAAAATTAATATTAAAGGCATTTTAGTTCAAGAATTTATAGAAGGTGAACAACTAATAATAGGAATAAAGAAAGATCCAGTTTTCAATCATGTAATTTTATTCGGTCTTGGAGGAATATACACTGAACTACTAAAAGATACATCTATTAGAAAATGTCCAATCACAGAAAAAGACGCTTTAGAAATGATTAATAGTCTAAAATCAAAAGAATTATTCTACAATTTCAGAAACAAAAAATTAAACACAAAATTATTAATAAAAACACTAGTTAATATTTCAAAAATTCCATCAAAACATAAAGACATACAAGAACTAGATATTAATCCATTCATATTAAACGAAAAAGAAGGAAAAGCAGTTGATATAAGAATTGTTTTTAATTCTTTACAGTCTTAAATTTAAGACCACTACAAAAGCATTTCATAGTTTTTGGTGCATTACCATTCAAAACATACAAAGCTCCGCATTTTTCACATTTAACTTCCATTTTTAATATAACACTCCTACTAAAACATATTTTATTTGTTCAAATCTAACTTTGTTAGGATCATTTACACTAGTATTATCTCCTTTAGTTATAGCATACCATCCGTCCTTATCGTATCCAATATCAATAATTCTATGACAAACTAAACCATCAGTCCAACTAGCTTGATAACTAACAACGTCTCCAATTTGCAAATCTAACTCAGACTTAGGCTGAACTTCTATACCAACACTATTAACATCCAATAAAGGATCCATAGAATTAGTATCTGTATATTTAGCCCAATTAGCATCATTAACTTTTATTATTATCCTATCTTCATACATTAACAAATCACTATCTTGAATTCTATCTGAAGGAGATATTCTTTCCTTAGAAACAAAAATAGAAGGCTTTTCATAGGCTACACTATAAACATCATGTGCTAACCATCCTATTGCCAAAAGCAATAAGCCAATTAAAATTGCTGTTTTCATAAGATTCTCAGGCAATTTTAACTATATAAATCTTTCTATTTTAATAACTTAGAAGTAGTTACAATATCAAAACAATCTCAACGTTTCTAAATTCTTAGGAGCAACAGTTTCTATCTTGTAAGTTTTATGTATAGAGCTAGCCAAATCCAAAACTTTACTAGCTTCACCATGAATTACAATGACTTTCTTAGGTCTAGGCATCAATCTAGATATGTAATTCATTAACTGATTTCTATCAGAATGCCCAGAAAATCCATGTATAGAATAAAGATCCATTTTAACATGTAATGGAAATTGTTTATTTCCATCATTAAACAATATTTCACGTTCACCTTGCTGTAATCTTCTACCTAATGAACCCTCACCTTGGTAAGAAGTCAAAACTAAACTATTTTTAGAATTTTCAGCCATTTCTTTGAAATATTCAACACTAGCACCGCCAGTTAACATACCAGAAGTTGCAATTACTATACATGGTCCAGTTTCTTCTAAAACTTGTTTCATTTCTTTTTGTGAACCAACTGATTTAAAAATAGGAGACAAAAAAGGATTTTCATTCTTATGGAATATCGCTTGTCTTACTCTATTATTAAAAAAATCAGGATAAGCTGTATGTATTGCAGTCACATCCCAAACCATACCTTGAATATAGATTGGTATTTTTGGAAGTAATCCTTCACTCATTGCTTTCTCAATAATTATCATAACTTCTTGTGATCTTCCAACACCAAGAACAGGTAATAATACTTTTCCACCACGTTCAAAAGTAGTCTTAATTATATTTAATAAATAATCTTCAGATTCCTTTCTAGTTGCTAATACATCTTCTTTGCTTCCATAAGTTCCTTCAATCATCAAAGTTTCTAATCTTGGAAATCTAGTATTTGCTGGTGCTAATAAATTACTCAACTCATAATTCATATCTCCAGTATAAACAAAATTATGTTGCCCTTCCCCAATATGAAAATGACATAATGAACTACCTAAATTATGACCTGCATTATAAAAAGTAAGTCTTATATCTGGTGTAATATCAGTAACTTCTTCATAATCTAATGTAATAGTATGTTTTACAAATTCTTTAATATCATTAGAACCATATAAAATAGCCTTAGTTTCTTTTTGGCCTATTGAAATTAAATCTAAACATAACAATGCTGCAATATCTCTTGTAGGTTCAGTACAATAAATTGGTCCTTTATATCCATATTTATATAATAAAGGAATTAAACCACAATGATCTAAATGTGCATGACTTAAAACAACTGCATCTAATTCTTCCATCTTTACTTCAGCTAAATAAGGATATTGATCTTCATCTCTTGCAGCAACATTAATACCACAATCGATTAATATTTTAGATTCTTCAGTTTGTAATAAAAAGCATGATCTTCCAACTTGTCTTGAAGCTCCTAAGAATGAAATTCTTGCCCAAGCAGTTTTTTTATCTTTCCTTTTTTGGCCATAAATCCTTTCACCAACTTTATTCAAAAACTTTTTTCTATAATCATCGTTTTCAAATAATACTTGTCTTATATTTTCAATTAATTTTGATCTTAATGATGGGATTCTTCTAACGATTGGAACCCAATAAGTTGTTCTTTTAATTTCTTTTAAAATTTCTCCAGCTTTACCTATCGCAATTCCTGGTTTTTCAGCTTCTATAATCACTTGAGACCTTTGAGGATCAAATAAAAGATTTAAATTTCCAGCCTCAGAAGATATCAAATCTTTAATCTTCTTCTCAGCTTTTTCTATAGTTAAAGGCATAGAAGGATCAGCTCTTAATTCTACTCTTTTTTTTATATGCTCAACTATTTCTTTAATTAATCCATTCGGTTCTAAAAAGAACTCTTTATTCTTTGTATAAAGAACAATGTTAGCTCCTTCGAATTCAATATCTGTAATACCTGCATCCTTAGGAAGCATTGACTTTATTTCTTCTATTATTTTTAGTGCCATTCTTTAATTTATGAAAAAAGAAAAAATTATTCTATTTTTACATTAAGAAGTTGTGTTTCTATTTTTTTAACTCCAGAATTTGTTATTGTGAATATATCTATACCATTACCAGTAGGCATATCTCTTTGTATTGCAGCATTTATAGCTTTTTTAGCTAATGCAACACCTTCTTTTAATGTCATCTCTTTACTATATAAAGTTTCTAAAACACCATAAGCATACACAGAACCAGAACCAGTCGATACATAATCATCAGTATCAGCTATACTACCATCAACTCCAATTTCATATAAGCCAAAACATTTATCATCTTTTCCACCAAGTAAAAAAGACACAATACCTGGTACCATACTCATTTTTCTAATATTTTGATATAATATATTACCTAATAAATTAGCAGTTTCTTTAACAGTTGGTTCCTCATTAGTTCTTATTTTTTTCAATCTTAATTCAGCTCTAACTAGCTTAACTATAAGTTGAGCGTCAGATACTAAACCTGCCATTGTTACTGCCATGTTATCATTAATACTATGTATTTTATCCATCTTCTTGTTAGCTATCATATAACCTGCGCTAGCTCTCTTATCAGCTGCCAATACAATTCCATCTTTACAGACTATACCAACAGTTGTAGTTCCTTTCTTAACCGCATCTTGAATGTTTTCTTCCATTTAAATGACCTCTTTAGAATCAGTTAATTTTAATTATTAGATTCTTATTTATAAGCTTTTTGGTTACGTCTTCCCATAAATCTTCTATGAACATAAGTACTAATCAATACAACAAAAGCAGACAGTATAAATGCAATCCAAATTCCTCCGATTGCTTTTGGTGAAGTTAACACTTCAGTTATTCCCGAATTAAAATATCCTGTCTGACTCGCTTCATTTTTTTCTTCTAATGATTCTTTTAATTCCGAGGAAATATCACTAAACTCCGGACTTGTTGAACCATCTTGTTCATCACTAACAACACAACAAACCAAACTGCTTATACTAAAATCTTCTTGACATTCTAAATTAAAATTTGAATTATTAGCACTTTCATATCCATCTATACATCCATTCATACAAATACCACCAATACCCCCACAAGTATTAGATGTCACATTATTTACTATATTTTCTTCATGCTCATCGACACAAGAACTTAAATCTAATAAACAATCATTCCCACACTCTAGCGAATTTGAATTAGAATACAAACCTAATTCAATACAACTCCATCCACCAAGATTACTTCCATCACATTCTTCATCATTATCTATTCTTCCATTTCCACAATTACTAACCTCTTCAGTCACATCTGTACTATTATCCTCTTCAACAATTTCATTTATTATCACATCATTTTGGCAACCAGTTGTTGTAAACCCAGCACAACTAGCAGCACAAGTTAAAGTTCCACTATCAAATCCTTGTGTAATACAAGTCTGACTATTCAAACTAGTCCCATCACAAATTTCACTTCCTTCTATTATATTATTTCCACAAACAACCAAAGAAGTACAAACTCCGTAATCACAAAAATAATTAGTCGAACAATCAGCTTGATCTCCAGTTTGACCAGAACAATCAGACTCTCCACTGCAAGATTCTCCGTCTTGACAAATTCCATCTCCAGAAGAATCAGCATCGCAAACTCCTTCTCCAATAATCCCATCATCCAAGTTACAATATGGCGTAGATTCTGGACAATTTCCACATATTTCGCAAGCTTGCACTAAAGAACAACTATCTCCTGTTTGATAACAATACAACCAGGGCTGAACATTAGAACAACTAAATGGCAAAGTACCATCAGTACATGGACATCCACCAGTTGGAGCTCCAGCCATACCAGTCACTAATTTAGAAAAAAAACCAGTAATATCATTAAAAATATCATTAAATGAAGAAGAACTAACAACAGGAACTATAATTAAAATACTAATCATAAACAAACAAATAAATAAATTTTTATTTTTAATCGCAATCACCAACTAATATCAAAGAAAAGGAGTTTATAAAATTTTTTCTTTTTTATTGGTTCATTAAAAATAAAGTTACTAAGCCTTAAGAACACTAGGACTATAAAATACTAATTTGTTTAACTTTATACTCTTTTTACGAGAACTATCTTTGCTTATAGCTTTAAGAGATTCATCTGGGTTCGGAACATAAGGAATTCCTTGAGTTATAGAAAAACTATCGAAAACTTTTCCATCTGGATATCTAGCTTCGATTAATACTGATTTATCATCTCCACTAACAGTAACATAATTGTAAGTTAATTCTGAATATTCTCTAGTTGCAACTGGATAATCATGATATACATCAAGTGTATGTGGAATTCCACCAGCCCCACCAGTAGCAATATAATGAACTCCATTTATATAAAATCTTTCGTAAGCATGAACATGGCCCATAAAAACAATGTCTACTCCATGTTTTTGGAATGTACTATCAAATCCTCTTGCCCAAAGACATGCTCCCCTAAATCCAGAAGTATAAGAAGGTCTATGGAAAAAAACAAATTTATAAGTTTTATTAGAATAATTAGTTAAAACTTGATCCAACCAAACGTTTTGTTCAGTAAAATCAGCATTATTGCTTTCCTCAAATTCATTATCAACATCCAAAACAATAAAAATTGCATCAGGATGTTCAACATAATAATAAGTTCCATTTTTTTGAGAATTAGGTAAATTTGGGAAGTAATCAAAATAATATTCTACACCAATACGATCATCATGATTTCCTATAGTAGGATAATAAGGAATTGATTTAACGACTTTACCGGCAATCTTATGGAAAATATCCCAATTATCTGGACCACCCCACTGACCATGAACAACATCACCAGTATTAAATATCAAGCTAGGTTTATATTCCAAAAATCTTTTTACTAATTCTTTGTGGGTTGCAGTAGCACCATCATCACCAGCATGTGTATCTCCATGAACAATGAAATTTAATTCATCATTAATTGGAATTGGTAACGGTTTAACGTTCTCTACAACATCAGGAATGTCTAAAGCAAATTCTTGATTTTCAATAGAGATTGCATTAACAAAAGGTACAAAAATTATCAAAAATAATATTCCCATAACTAAATTTTTCATATTAAATTTAAAAACCAACCGTTTATAAAGTTTATCTATTTCCCCTAATTTTTATTATTACTTTTAATCATAACTTATTATTTTTTCTTATGTCTCTTTTTATGGTTTAACCCCAATTTTAAAAATAAGAAAGAAACCAACAAACTAACTAAAACCCAACCAGTTAGGATTAAATAATTATTGCTAGGTTTTTCATCCATAACTTGATTATCTGGAGAAAGTCTTATTACTCCTTTACCCACATCATCCTCTTCACTAATCATCATTTCACCAGGAACGCCAACAACATACCATTCAGAAAAACCATCACTTTCCAAAACATACTCTTCATTATTTAGTTTTTTAACATCAATCGAATATTTTTTTTCATCGCATTTAAAAGCAATTATTCTATCTATTTTGTTTTTATCAATCCAGCTATCATCAATTTCTACAATTAAAGAAACACTTTCTATATTTTTATTCAAGATATCATCATGTAATATTTCATATCCTTTGTATAAAATATAATTATTTCCAGAACAAATTTCCGGAATTTCATCTTTTTCAAAAATTTCGATAGTTCCTCTTAAAGTAGATTTCGAACTAATTTCAATCTTTTTTATTCTTAAATCTAATTTATCTTCAACTAACACCTCTTTAGTTTTACCAGAACCTGTAAGAGAAACAAAAAAGTCTAAACTATTTGAACTTGGACGTTGAGTAATTTCATCTGGAGAACTAGAAGACCCAGAAGAAACTATACTTGAACTAACCGCTTGATTTTGAACAGTCAAGTTTACATAATCTGTATTCAAAACATTAGAAACAAACGGACTAGTATATTCAACTACTGCATAAACTTGAGTTACTCTTATTACATCAGCAACTAAGTCTCTTATTAAATATCTTGTATAAACCGTAACATTATTTATTGTTGAACCTACAGGAATATTTGAAGCTGAAAGATTATATACATCATTCACAGTAGCAACCCCAACCAATCTTACTCCAATTTGTAAATCATCTACATCACTAATTGTCCATGCACTATTATCTGAAGGTCTAGTAGATCTAAAATAAGTGTCTGTTTGATAAGTTGCAACAGGAGTAGCAAGTAATTCACTAGAATTTACACTATTTTCTCTAATCAAACTATATACATTATCAGCTGTACTTGAAACATAAGTAGTATCTCCATCAGCAGTTACTTCATCTACTTTGTCATAATGACTAGTCGAAGAAGGATATTGAGTTGTAAGCTCAGTAAAATCTCCTGCAGCATCCGGTCTTAAAGTTGCCGTACACGTTCCATCTCCATTATCCGTATTACCCGAACCACAACTATAATTTTTCAAAGAAGAAACTAAAAAACCAACTTCCTCACTAGTTGAATTAATAAAATCACTAAGCCCACTAGTTATAGATATAGATATGCTTTGATCAACTAAACTAGTAAAATCAGTAGCATTAATTTGATACCATGAGCTTCCAGTCCAATTCCAAATAGAAATATTAGTATAATAACCAGAAGAATTTTCACCATATCCTTCCCAAGTAAAATTAATTGAATCTATTAATGAAATATTACTTATTTCAGTACTCATATTAAAAAGAAATATCTGAGAATCATAAGGGTTTGCCCCAGTTAAATGGCTAACTAATTTAGAATCATCACTAAGATTAATTTGAACATATTGACTAGAATTTAGCTCAGTTCCATCTGTTAACGAAGAAGGAACACCAAGTTTTATATAAGAAGTCAAATCATCGTAAGCAAACACACTAGGTATAAATACAAGCATTAATACAAAAATAATTAATTTCATCTAAAATTAATATATTCTTCAATTTATAAAATTAATTAAAATTAAGTAATAATACAATCTTAAGACTCATTTAAAACATTAATCAAAATAAAAAAATTAAAGAGGAGATTCAGAAGAAACTTTGACTTTTTTATTCTTATGAACTCCAAATATTATCAATCCTACAATAATCAAAGCGAAAAGTAATCCAACATATAGATTACCATTTCCTTCATTAGCAGAAACCGCACCAGTTATTCCACTTAAATCATTTTCAAGCACGTCTTCATTGCCATTCATACTTTCTTCGAAATCTTTAGAACTCTCACTCTCATCTAAAGGAGTACTTTCTTTTCCACTAGTACTAACGGTACTAGATCCTCCAGATGATCCACCACTAGAGCCTCCTCCGCCACCGCCACCAGTGTTTCCACCATCTGTGCTTCCACCAATAGTCACACTAATACTAGAAGCTGGGCTCGCATGAGCATCTGCAGATTTATCGACAGCTATCACTTTATAAGCATAAGTTCCATCAGCAAGAGGCCCATCAATAAAAGAAGTTTTTAAAGAATTATCTAAAAATAAACCATCCCTATAAATTTTATAATAAGCTATCCCACTACAGTCGGGTTTATCATTCGGTTCATCCCAATATAATTCAACATTTCCTTGAAAGCCCAAATTTTCTGGGGCTTCTGGCGCAACAAGATCTATACATAAATCAATCGCTAAAACAGGTGTCGCAAACAACACCATAACCATTATCAACCATACCTTATTCATTTTTTTCACTCCTGCGATCACCTCTTAAAATTTTAAAAAATAAAAAAATTTATTCTGGGTATGAATCCCTCTCATCATCATCCTCAGAACCATCACAACCTTCATCACTTAAGTAATCTATATATCCATCCATATCGTTGTCTATTCCATCATTACACTGAGTTCTTGGTTCTTCAAAAGCACCATGAGCACTAATTTGTCTACAATGCATTGAATTTCTATCATTCATCACAATGCTTCCATCCACTTTCCAATCCTCAACATATAATGTATCACAAGCCAACGCGTCAAAGGCATAACTTACCTCACCAGTAATTCCATAATCACTAACATTCAAAGTTGTCGAATAAATTCCATTATTAAATTCTGGAATAACTAACCATGGAGTTTCTTCACAGCCCCCAAGACAAAAACCTAAAAATCCAGGTTCTTTTATCTTAAACATTACTGTTTCATCAGCAATTCCAGTCTCATCCTCTAAATATAATGAAACAGGTATTACCTCACCATAAACTCCTTCTTCAGTTGGACTAATTAATCCCATATTTGGTCGTTGGTTATCTACCATAAAGTAAACCATATCATATCCAGTGTTACCCTCATTATCCCAAGCAACAACCTTCAAATAATATTCTCCACTTTCAAGCAAATCTCCTCCAATATAAGTTGGAATTTCTCCAGCAATACTACATTCATATCCAATTATTTCCCCATTAATAATTATCTCTACAGATTCAGATTTATCCTCTTCAAATTTATAAATTTCTCCACGACAACTATCTGGTTGAGAGTTAAACTCTTCAATATCTGCTTCAACAGTAAAATAATCTTCGCTTGTAACCACTCTTTCTAATCCATTTATTTCAGTTACTATTACTCTTGGTCCTTCATTATCAATATTCATTGTTATCGAATCATTGGAAGCATCAAATGCTAACCACGAATTGATATTTCCAGCGTTATCTTCCACTTCTACCCACAAGAAAGCAACATCTGTTAGTCCACTTTCTTCCGGAATTGTCAACTGACCATTACATACTACACCTTCACTCACTTGAACAGTTCCCAAGTCAACAACAGTTGGAGTTATACCCATTTCAGATAACTCTTCAAGATAATCCTCTAAATCTTTAACACTATCCTGATCTATTCCCTCAAAATCATAATCTACAGCATAGAACCTACATTCTTTTACACCACTCGCAGGGCAATCATTTGGATTTAACAAATTAGAATCCCCTCCGAAATCAATTACTGGTGCATAAACTGTAAATGTCTTTCCATCACTATACCAATCTCCAGCATGAGGTTGTAACACTTCAACAGATGGTGCAACATCATCTACTATAATTTCAATTCCATCTGTCCACTCACCAACATTACCAAGTAAATCTGCTGCTCTTACCTCATAATGCATATATGCACATCCATCAACAGTTTTTTCGACACAATAAGCTTGTTCTGTTTCATCCCACATCATCGATGGGTCATCAAGCACACTCCATCTAGCAAACACTTCTGCAACACCTATTCCTGGATCCAAAGTTTGTTTTATATCATATGCATCAGCACAAAACTTCAAAGGCTCTCCAGATTTAATCGCAATTGTTACAACGCCTTCTTCTGGTGAATAAATTCTCTCACCATTCTTTATAACAAACTTATCAACAACTGGTGGCTCAGTATCAACATTGTCAATTTCAGCTAAAGGTTCTTCCACACTACCCTCAGAATTTCCTAAAGCATCATAACAATACCACTCTAATGTATGTTCACAATCTTCCTCAAATCTAATAGGCCCACTATATTCACTCCAATTTCCATTATTAATTCTGTACATTAAAGTTACATTATCAACTGGATGTGGTTGTAAATCTTCACAATTCAAAACAATCGGAGTTTCTTGTGTTACCCAAAAATCACAAATTTCTTCTTCTGGATTACATTCTTCATTGATTAAAACATTTGGCTGCCCGACATACTTATTTGTTACAGGTGCCTGTGTGTCCACAATATCAATTTCTAAACGTACATCCCCAATATTTCCTAAAGCATCTTCACAATAATAATATAATTCATGAACAGAGTCTTCAGGATATGCAAATGTTCCAGTATATTCAGTCCAATTTACAGAAAGTCTTCCGTTAACATAATATTTATAGAAAATCTTTACATCATCAACTGGATGAGATCCAAAATCTTCACAATTTAACGTAACTTCAGTATTTTGTGTTATATAATAAGTATCATCCATTGTATCATAGTAATCAATTGGATTATATTCTATTCTTCCAATAAAAGGTATTTTAGGCTCCCCTAATACTTTAGAAACAACCGGAGCACTTGAATCAACTAAATCTAACTCAATATGTTCTCCCTCAACATTCCCTAAAGCATCTTCACAATACCAAGTTAATCTATGGAAAGAATCTTCTCCATAATTAAATCTTAAAACTGATGAACCTTCTATATATTCTCCTAAAGTCCAATTATCTCCCCAATTTTCTTTCCAATCTATTTTATAATAAATTACTTCATCTCCAACTGGATGAGGTATTACATCTTCACAAGTTAATTCAACGAATGTTTCTTGATTAACGTACGCACAATCTTCATATCCATACATATCTATTTCTTCTTGAGAACATTCAACTACTTCCCCAATTAATCCTTTCTCACTTAATGGAGCAGCAGTATCAACAATATCTAACTCAAAATGATGTCTTTCTTCATTTCCACATGCATCTACGCTCCAAAACTCAATCAAATGATAAGAATCTTCAATTAAAGAAATATTTAATCCCCCATTAATTTCACTTGAACCACTTTCAAGATTTACCCATTCATCTTCAGCGAACTCTTTATACCATACTATATAATTAATTACAGTTCCATCTGAATACTCTCCAGGCAAATCATTATATCCACCATCTTCATCATTATCTGGATTAAAATCATCCGCGTCTAAAATAATATTTGTTCCGCTCTTAACATAAAAACAACCTTTGTCTAACCCATCCCTAGAAACCGCTCTAACTCCAGATTCATTTTCTTCGTAACCATAACATCTAACTATAGCACCATCAACAGGAATTCCATTTTTGGACGTACGAGGACTTGTAGTATCTTTTATGAAAGAAACGTTCAAATTCTGATCATATATCTTCCCCCAATTATCAACCACATCTTTTCCTCTAATCTGATTAATATAATGAGTTCCTTCTTCTAAATCTGAAATATTAATTAAACCTTCAACATCAGAACAACGAAATCCATTATTCGGATTATTATAATGATTTAAAGATTCCATCCATATTCCGGAACCAGTATTAGGTAAATCCATAGGAGGTATCCACATATTTAAGAAATATTCAGCTCCATCTATACTAGATTCAGAATCACAAATAGTAGCTTCTAATAAAGGATCATTTCCACAAACCAAATATTCTCTAGGATTTTCAACTCCATCTAAAACCACATTGATTATCATTTCAGGAGGAATAGTATCCGATTCAAAATTATAACAATCACAATTTCCTAAATTATTTTCAGTATCAATTGCTTGAATACAAACTCTATTAGAACCATCATTAGCTCTTAAAATATTATTTCCTTCTAATTCTTCAACAAAATTATCCAAATCAAAACTTCCATCTGCAGGATAAATTCGTGTTCCACTACCTGCCATACCACAAGTTATATCAGAACCACCCATAAAATATTCAGCAGCAGCAATATAAGAACATTCATCTTCTGTAACTCCAAAAATACTAAACCAACCATTATTATAAGTTGGATCAACTAAAACATCAAACGTTGTTGGACCTATTTCATCAAAAAATTCTGCATTACATCCTTCAATATCATCACAGGAATCTATTGTACAAGAATCTGCATCATCACATACAACAACAGAAGAAGCTAACTCACAACTAGAAATGTTATTAGAATTGACACAACTCCAATCATTATTCATAAAATTTAATCCATTACAATAGCTATTATCTAAATAATCACAATCTTTATCAGTCTCACAATAAACTGGTCCATCAGCACCAACCGCATAATTAATCGAAAACATCAAAACAAACAAAACAAAAAACACTAACCCCTTACCATTTTTTTCTTTTACCATTTAATAATACCCCCTAGTTTTTTAAAATACATTAATTAGTACTTTTGTGAGAATATTGATAAGACTATTTAAAATTTGTTTTATAACCGTACAGTATAACAAATCATTTCTTTAAAAAAGATTGCGAAATATTTAAAAACAAAACAAAAAAAGTCAAATAGTTTAGTTCAAAACACTTATAAATCAATTTTTTACTTAAATTTAATATGAAAACAGTAGAAAATTTATTAGAAAAATCAATTTCAAAAATTCCTAAGAGTAAAAAAGTAGCACTACTATTCTCAGGAGGTATAGATTCATTAATGTTAGCTTACTACCTAAAAAAATTAAATTATAATTTTACTTGTTACACAGCAGCTTACGAAAACTCAGAAGATTTAAAATATGCAAAAGAAACGGCAAAATTATTAAATTTAAAACACAAATTCAAAATAGTAGGATTAAAACAAATTCCAAAATATTTAGAAAAAATAGTTCCATTAGTTCAAGAACCATTACCAATTAACGCTCCAATAGCACTTACTATTTATGTAGCTTCAGAATTAGCGAAGAAAGACAAGCAAACATTAGTAATTTCTGGTTTAGGCTCAGATGAAATATTCGGAGGTTATTTTAGACATAAATCTTCTAAAAATTTAAACAAAGATTTAAAAGAACAGTTACAAAATGCTTTTACTAATGATTTACCAAGAGATATTGCAATAACTAGATTATTAAAACTAAAAATAGTGGCTCCATTTTTAGAAAAAGAGTTAATAGATTATGCACTAAAAATTCCAGCAGAAAATAAAATAAAAAATAACATTAATAAATTAATTTTAAGAGAACTAGCATTAAAAAATGGAATTCCAGAAAAATACGCATTTAGACCAAAAAAAGCAGCACAATATGGTTCTAAATTTGACAAAGCAATAGAGAAACTTGCAAAAAACAAAACAAAAACAGAATATCTAAAAAATTTCATTAAACTTGGAGTTTTGTTTAGTTCTGGAAAAGACTCATGTTATTCAGCATATTTAATGCAACAACAAGGTTATACTTTATCTTGTCTGATAACAATTAAATCAAAAAATCTAGATTCATTTATGTTCCACACACCAAATATTAATTTAACAAAATTACAAGCACAAGCTATTCAACTCCCATTGCTAACACAAATAACAACAGGAAAGAAAGAAAGTGAACTAAAAGATTTAGAAAAAGTACTAAGATTAGCAAAAAATAAGTATAATGTTCATGGTATTACAACAGGTGCATTATTTTCAAAGTATCAATCTGAAAGAATAGAAAAAATAGCTAAAAAACTAAATTTAAAAGTATTTTCTCCATTGTGGCACAAAGATCAAGAACAAGAGCTACATGAATTATTAAAAAATAAATTTGAATTTATAATTTCATCAATAGCTGCAGATGGTTTAACAAAAGAATGGCTAGGAAAACAAATAACGGAAAAAGAAATTAAACAATTAGTTGAATTAAATAAAAAAAATAGATTAAATATAGCTGGAGAAGGTGGTGAATATGAGTCATTAGTTTTACACTGTCCTTTGTTTAAAAAAAGATTAAATATTCTGGATGCCGAGATTAAAATGGAAAATTCTTATACTGGAAAATATCTAATAAAAAAAGCTAAACTAATTTAGCATTCTTAACTTTTTCTTTAAACCATTTCTGTTTAATTAAATATTTAATAAATAATTCAGGATCACTAAATTTTCTTCTAACTACAGCATAAACTCTTCCATTCTCAACCTTAGTATTTTTATGTTTCTTCTTAAAATCTTTAACATGCTCAATCATATCTAAACTTGGCCCATAATGTTTTTTCGTTTTTTCTATCAAAGAAGATTTAAACCAAAAATAAATTCCATTGTCAAACTTCCAACCAAAATTAGAAACAGGAAAATCACTAAAGATAAATTCATTTTTAACTCTTTCAAACAAAGCAAATAATTTAGAATAAACAATATCTTCCTTACCATTCAAAGCTTCAACTTTAATAACAATATAATCTTTTAGATTTTTTACATCAATTTCTTTTTTAACAAAAAATCTTTCAGAACCATCGTATTGTTTAGCTAAATTAACAAATTTTAAAAAATTCTCTTGGCTTAAAGCAGCAGCAGCATTTCTATCTTTTTGCACAGGATCTATCAATATCAAACTAGAAATTTTAGATTGATTTAATAAAATCAGAGCTTGATTTTTCTTATACAATTTAGCAGGATCAATAACTACTTTGTCTTTCCATTCACTAGCACTCTTCATTAATTTCTCAATGGATTTATAATAACTGATCAAAACTTCCAAAACATAACCAGAAAAACCTCTAACATAGCTTTCTGCACCGTAAATATCATTCGCCTTGCAAAATAATTTTAATTTTCTAACTTCATCACACATTTTACTATTTAACTTTTTCTTAATATAATCTACATGCATGGGCGAAACATCCATTATATTTTTAGCTTCACTAGTTTTTTTAATATCGAGAACCGGAACAACTTCAAACAACACGTCATCAATTATAATATGATAATAATCTCTAGAACCATGCACAGTTTCTACATTCGTATATTTCTTTAACAAAATATCTTTCAATAAACTAGAGATATCTTTATCTACAAATTTTTTATACTCAAACTTAAAAAACACATCAACATCTCTATTATTGCTCAACCAAGTATTTTTAGCATAACTACCACCAATAATAATTTTAATATTTTTCAAATCTTTAAACTTAGAAAGAAATTCTTTAATTTTTAATTCTAAATGTTCTCTTTCATATTTAGAAGGCGTTATGTCAAGCATAAAATAACTTGTAAAAATACATATATAAAACTAACTCTTTCAAAATATATTAAATCCCAAATCAATAAATGGAACTCCACTGATTTTACCAAAACTTAATTTATCTTTATTTTCGAAAGAGAATTCAACTATGGAAGCTCCAGATTCATAAGATTGTTTGTAAACTGCCCATAGTGGAGTATCTTGAGTTACCGTTAATATACTTGGTATATCTTTAGTTCCAATTATTTCAAAATAAGAAAATCCATCCGTTTTAAAGCTAAAAATTGTTTTTTCATTATCATATTTCACATCTAATAATTCTAATTGTTCCCATTGATCATTCACTAATCTATAAACTCCAATTGAATCTATTTGGTTCAACATCAAAACATTATTACTTATTTCAAAAAATAATTCGGCATTTGTAGGCTGATCAACTTTTATTTCATAAAAACCAAAATTAACGCTATTAGGAATTTCATTCTCTTTTACATAATTTGGATGAGTTTCATATTTAACTGCATTCAAATTTGTATTAATATTAGATTTAACTTCAACTAAATTAGAAACAGAATTTTCACTCTTCAAAACTTTTTCATTTAAATTAATATCAATACTTTCAGTTTTAACATCTAAATTTGAAACACATACACCAGCATTACAAACAAAACCATCACAACAACTAGATAGTCCAATACAACTTCCTTGAGAATAATCAACACATTTTCCACTTTCTGGAGATAATAAAGGTTTAGCAGCTTGACTTAACACAGATTTTACTAATTCACCACTAATTTCGTTGGTTAAATAAAGTGCATGTAAATTATCAGCATTTTCTTTTGTTTTCTTCTCAGACAATGCCAAAGTATTTTTATCTACTCCAATTATATTATCTAAATCTCTTGTATATACTAGCTCACTATTTATTCTAGAACCAGATAATAAAATTTTTCTCTCTCTAGAAGAAACACTATTTTCAGTTTGATTATAAGTTTGGTTAACATTATCCCATAAAACCAATCCGTTAGAATTATCAGTTTGATTATCAATGTTTTCAATTAAACAATGTCCATCATTACTACATACATATCCAGAACTACACCCACAAATATCACATCTATGACTATAAACTGTATTTCTACAATATAATGGTTTAACACTAGAACAACTATCAGTAAATGTTCCCCCTAAACAAGAAGTAGGAATATCAGGAGTATAAAAGGTACAAAAATAAGTTCCATCATTAGAATTAAAATTACAAACTTTATTACTAGGACAACCACAAAGATTACAAGAAGATACTAATGAACAAACAGAACTTTCAGTTCCATCTTCATTACGAACAAAACTCTCTTCACAATAAAAAGGGATAAAACTACTATCATTTCCATTATAACAACTATTTTGTGGAACCAAAACTCCATCAGATGTAGCGCATGGACAAGATTCTTCTTTTAATGAAGGAGGAATAAGAGCCATCCCAGTATAATTAAAAGTTAAAGCCAAAGGCATTGCAGATAAAAGCAACACAATTATAACTAACCATATAACTCTCTTTTTCATAATAATAAGAATAAAAATCTAAAATTTATAAACATTCCTATCTAAATCCAAAAAGCCTCAACACAGCATCCCAAAGATTGAATGAAGGTGGTGCGTATAATGGCGTTCCTGGATATACCCAATAAGATTTTCCAATAGTCAAAGTATTAGCTGTAACGTCAACTAAATTACTATTAACATCCCAACCATAAGCTGTATAACTAGAATCTCCATAAATTGTACCAATTGTATATCCTGAATCCATTACTCCAATTAAATTCCAATCATTAGCTAAATTATCATACCTGTAAGTATTATCTAAATTTCCAACCAAACTAATATTTCTTGGTGAAGAATAATAAGCTAAATATCCTTTTGCAGGTTCTAGTTCAACAATTTGTTGTACATTCATATAATTCATCAACCATCTTCCTAAACTATTATCATAAGTCAACAATACATCTGCATTAAGTAAAGATGAATCATTATTTGTTAAGTTTACTAAAGGAATTGCAAATGGTCTCCAACCAGCATTATTTACTGGATAAGTTATATAATCTAATCCATCCGAAACACATCCAAATCCATCAACACAAACTTCTCCAACACCACAAGCACTAGTTTCACTAGAAACAGTTTCATCAGCACAAGTTAATGTATTACAATTCAAAGTTTCATTCAATTGAGTCATATTATTTACACAACTTAAAACATTGCTTACATCCCCAACACTACATTGGGCTTGAATACTACAAGTTACTCCAGCATCACAAGTATAAACTCCACAACCTTCTATTGCATCCACACAAGAAGGTGTTCCTACTAATGAAACCGGACCAACATTATTTTCACATTCATAACACCAATCACAAGTTAAATCTGCATTACATGTTAAAGGATCAGTATTGTCAGCACACGGAATAACACAAGAATTCGGACATGAACCTCCACAATCTATTCCAGTTTCATCACCATTCCACACATTATCTGTACAAGAAGAAGTAATGCATGAAGGATCATTATAAGTTATTATCGGATCAGCACATATATTAGCCTCACAAATACAATCTGCCAAGCAATCATTAACTACATCATCACTATAATCGTAGTAATCATAAACTATACAACGATCTGGACCACCACAGTCAGTTGGAACACAAGGATTATTTATGTCACATTCTGCACCACAACCAGTACTCATATTACATGAAGAAGTAACTACACTACTTCCAATAGAACATGCACCGATTGGATTTTGACAAACTGAGGTAAATGCAGATCTATAATCCCAAGTAGTATCTATTCCATCTGGAACATTTGAACAAGTTGCTACTCCTAATATATTATTACCTGAACAGTCAACAGGGGTTCCAGGTAGACAACCTGATGACACATCACAAGTTTCTGAACCATCACAAGCTAAACTATTACTACACAAACTATTATCAGGTATATTTTCTATAACATCTATTGTTTCATTACAGCTATCAACAGTACATGGAATACTATCATCAACATCTATTGAAACACCGTTACAATTTCCAGAATTACACTGATCAGATGTAGTACAAAATAAACCATCATCACAAGAAGTTGCATCTGGAAGAGTTACAAAACTACAAGAAGAACCAACTCCAGCAACTTGATTACAAAGATTAGTAGTACAGGTATTAGTATCATCACAATCAAAAAAAGTATAACATTCACAAACTAATCCATCATCAGGGGTCGAATCACAATCCTGATCAACATTATCACACATTTCCAATTCACCAGGATTAATATTATTATTGTTATCATTACAATCTCCATTAACCAAAGCTCTATCAACCGAATTAAGATATGAATTAGAAGGAAGAGTATCATTTCCACAAAGAGAGCCTACAACTCCGGGTAAATTTTGACCATATAAATCATTGTCTCCATCTAAATATAAATTATATAACTTCCAAATACTCATATTAGTATCATCACAATCAATAACACCACACTCACCACCAGTAATATTATATCCATCTCCATCTCCATCAGCACACTGAATATATCTTAATGTAAGAGTTGGAACATAAGCAGGGTTAAATGACTCAAACTCTTTTGAAGCAAATTGTCTATATCCATCTTCATTATATCCTCTTATCAAAAGCCCACGATTTGGATATACTCCATTGTTCCAATCTTTAACTAACTTAGTAATATTATACCGCTTAACGCTATTCAATGTATTATCAACAAGTACATAATCAACAGCAGGATATATATTAGCCAAACCCATTGGAACATCATTAACAGTAGTTCCAGCAGGCACCGGAATCCATGGTAAAATAGAAGAAGCATTATACCCACTAACTTGATTTATTACATTATTTCCACCAAGAGCGTGAACTGATGTGTTATATATCCCAACGCCAGAAGAAGTTACAAGAGTAAGATTCATGATAGCCTCTTTAACAATAGCACCAGGAATACTAGGGAAATACCATTTCATAACAATAGTAGAAGAAGGAAGTATCAATGAAGAGTAATACTGAGACTTAACCCCAAGGAAAGGTTCACTTGAATGTAACAAATCTGCTCCAGTACCATCATAACTAGCATAAGTATCATTGAGGTAATTATTACCTTTCATAACAACTTCGTACATACAGCCACTAGTATTAAAAGAACAACTAGAACAAGTTAATGTTCCAACATCAAATCCTTGAGAAATACAAGTTTGACTATTCAAATTAGCTCCATCACACTCTTCAAGCGCATCAACCAATCCATCTCCACAACTATTTAACAACCTACAACACGTTCCACTAGGACAAGGAAAACTGGGATCGACAGTAGCCGAAGTCCAACCCGAGTCACAAGCTCCATCCAAGTCACATTGACCTAAAACAAGAACACCATCAGCACAATCATTTACTGCAAGCGGCGCAAGTTGAGGTTCTTCTAAAGGGAATATTGCACTTAAAAAATTCTTAAAGATATTCTCAAAAACGGAACCATCTTCAGCACTTACAAAATGAACAGAACTAAATGAAACTAAACAAACCACAAAAACTATTACAAAAAAGTTTAATTTTTTATTCATTTTATGTTCCATTTTTTTGATTTTTATCTAAAACATTACTTGGTTTAACTGAAGAATTAGTTTTATTTTTCTTCATTAAAACTCTTTCTCCAAAGAATAGCCCTGCACCAATAATAACTGCACCAATTATGAAGTAAATAACTTCTTTACTTGAATAAGCAGTAACTCCTCTTAAACTAATTTTCTTAAACAAGACTTTTGCTCTACCATTTAAACTATCTAAATATGAAACTTGAAATTCATAATCCCCAATCGTAAACTCCTGACTTCCTTCCAAAGGAACAACATAAGTTTGACCATCTATATCAATTGTTACCGTTCCTTCCGTAACACTATATATACTAAAAGGAGTATTAGTTCCGTCTAAAACTAAATTATAATCTCCCCCCACGCTAATAACTTCTTCAGTTTCAGTCTGATCCATATTTACTTCAGTTCCAGTTAAATCCCAAGATTGAATTGTACCAGTAGTTTGATTAGACGTATTCACAACAGGAGTAGTGCCTCCACTTCCGCCACCGCCTCCTCCACTTCCGCCACCACCAGTAACAGGAGCAACGGAACAAGCAGTACAAGGACCACCACAATCTACACCAGTTTCACCTTGATTTTGAATTCCATCTGTACAAGTTGGAACTGCAACAAAACAAAAACTATGACTTGCATCTAAACTAAAATTAGTATCTTCACTAAATCCATAAGCTTGATAAACAAATTGATCTAAATAAAATCCACCAGCGCTAAAATTAACAAGATAATCAACATCGGCATCAACTAAAACAGAATAAAAACCATTTGAAATGCTAGTTGTTTGAGTAAAAACATTACTTCCATTATAAACAGTTAAATCTAAAACATGATTATCAACAAAACTTCCGTCAGCACAAGTTACATATCCACTAAACAAATGGAAAGAAGGCGGAGCTGCAACAACAAAAGAAGATAGCATAATCAATAGCAAACCAAATATAACCTCTCTTTTCATACCAAATAATAAAAAATAATAATATTTAAATCTATCGGAAAATAAAAATATAAAATGATAAAAATTGGCCCGGCCGGAATTGGAGGAATAAAAGAAATAGAAACAAACTTTGAGTTTTTAAATAAAAACAATATCAAAGCAGCAGAAATTGCCTTTACTTATGGAATTTACATAAAAAAAGAGCAAGCAACAAAAATAAAACAATTAGCACAAAAGTTTAACATATCTCTTTCAATTCATGCTCCTTATTATATTAATCTAAACTCAAAAGATAAACTAGAAGCTAGTAAAAAAAGAATTCTTGACTCTTGTGAGATAGGAAATTCACTTGGAGTAAAAAATATTGTGTTTCACGCAGGATTTTATGGTAAAGATTCAAAAGAAGAAACTTACAAATTTATAAAAGAACAAATAATAGAATTACAAAAGATAATAAAAGAAAATAACTGGGACGTGCTTTTAACCCCAGAAACAACAGGAAAAATAAATGTTTTTGGTTCACTAGATGAAATTTTAAGATTAGTTCAAGAAACTAACTGTTCTTTTTGTATAGATTTTGCACATTTAAAAGCAAGAGAACAAGAAAATTATAATATAAAAGAAATAGTTAACAAAATAAAACATTTCAAACATTTACACTGCCATTTCTCTGGAATAAATTACACAGAAAAAGGCGAAAGAAATCACATTCCAATTGATATACAAGAATTCAAAGAAATTTTAGATGAATTGAAAAAAAATAATTTAGATTGCACAATAATTTGCGAAGCACCAGATACTTACAATGACGCAATTAAAATGCAAAAAGAAATATAATTTAAATTTTTCTAATCTTCGCAACAAAAAACCCATCCGTATTATTATCCTGTGGCCAAATTCTCAAACATTTCTTAACTTCACTATTATATTTTTCATTATTAAATTCCAAAACAGGTTTACTAGATTTAATATCTAACTCAATTTTCTCAAGTTTTGCATTCTCATTATTTTCTAACAAATAAGAAATTATACCTTCATCTTCTTCAGGTTCTAAAGTACAAGTAGAATAAACTAAAGTTCCATTTTCTTTCAAGTTATTAAAAGCAGTAATAATCAATTGTTTTTGTATTCCAGCCAATCTTTTAATAGTATAAGGATTCCATTCTAATATTGTTCTTGGTGATTTACTTATAGTTCCAGTTCCAGAACAAGGAGCATCTAATAATATTTTGTCAAAATTAAATCCTTCAAAACGTTTACCTTCCATTGTAGTCATTAACACGTTCATTATTCCACATCTTTGAATATTCATAGTTAATGGTTTTTGTCTTAAATAATCAGGATCATTAGCAATAATATATCCTTTATTTTCCATTTTAGCAGCAATTTGTGTAGTTTTAGAGCCAGGAGCGGCTGCCATATCCAAAACAAAATCTTCGGGTAAAGGATTTAAAACTTCAGCTGGCACCATTGAAGAAGCTTCTTGAACATAAAAATAACCTAATCCATGTTCTTCTAGATTACCCAAATCTGTTCTTTCACTTTCAACTAGAAATCCTTCTTTACACCAAGGAATTTGTTTTAACTTCAAATGTTTTATTCTTTCTTTCAACTCATTAACAGAAATTTTCAATGTATTAACTCTAATTGATTTCTTTTGTCTAAGAATAGAACATTCTCTAAACTTTTCAATATTAGTTAATTTTTCATATCTTTCAACAAACTTTGGTTTAAATTCTTGATAATTCATAAAAATAAAACAAAATAGAAGTTTAAAAAGATTATCTATGGGCCAATGTAAAAACAATCCTGATTACTACAACCATCAGAGCAACAATACCCTTGATAACAAGGAACGTTCAAACAATCACATCCACTAGGGAGAACCTCGGCATCAATAACACAAGCTGGACAAAGTGCATAAGTACCATCGCAATTTTCATCAATATTATTTCCGCAAATATCTGGTTTAGTAGGATTTATATTAGGATTATCATCATCACAATCGCCACCAGCAAATGATTGCCATCCGTCAGGCACACTAACTCCACAACAAACTTCAGACGTGAATTTAGCAAAATATGTATCAAGATCATTATCAGGATAATAAATACTACTTAATTTATAAATAGATTCATCATCATCATCACAGTCTGCAACATTATTATCTAATTGATCAGGAACACCAAGATCACAAGTATCATATCCATCAGAATCCATATCAAAACAGCATATATTAATATCTCCTTGAATAATTAATTCTTTAGCTGGGCATTCACCAATACCCAACTCAGTTTCCATAATAGGAGTTATAATTATTTTATCAATTATATCAACATTAATACTATTTCCAAATGTATATCTTTTAGAAGAAATTCCATTCATAACATCGTTTACACCATTCTTTACAGAATCCGAACTGGTTCCATCACTATTCACAACAAAGAAGTTAAAACCAGAGATATCTCCATTCTTATTATTTTTTATTTTAATACTTAATCCAGTTCCAGATTGGCAAGGTTGTTCAAATTCCAAATCAACACCATACAAACAAAAATTAGTAGCATCAATTTTTTCATCCGTATCTTGAGTAGTATCCGTAACAGTATCTCTATAAAAACTCATTAACATTAATCCAATGGCAAAAACAGCACCAACTAATAAAATAGTTGCAATCAACGGACTAACTCCTCTTTTAACCATAATCTAATATTCACAAGTTTAGCTTAAATAATTTTTGGTATGCGGGTGCCGGGAATCGAACCCGGGTCTCAACGTTTTTGCTAAGATTGGCAACGTCGAATTCTGCCTCTAAACTACACTCGCACCAAGAAAGTAAGATAAGCTAAGCTTTTTAAAACTTATTCTTCTTATATTACACATGACTTATTATGATAAAGTAGCTCCAGGATATAATGAGCTACATAAAGATGAACAATTAGCCAAGGTAAGAATAGTACTAAAAGAAATAAATTTGAGCAGAGACACAATTTTAGATGTAGGTTGCGGAACTGCATTATATTCATACTTATTTAGATTTTATACAGGAATTGATAGTAGTCAAGGTATGTTAGACCAAGCAAATGCAAAAGTAGTCTTTGGAGAAGCAGAAAACTTGCCGTTTGAAGACAAAAGCTTCGACATAGTAATTTCAGTAACCGCAATCCATAATTTCAAAGACCCAAAAAAAGCAATACAAGAAATGAAACGAGTAGCCAGAAAAAAAGTAATAATAACACTACTAAAAAAAGCAAAAAATTTTGAAGAAATTCTAAATGAATTAAAAGATTTCAGACAAATAGATCAAGAAAAAGATTTAGTTTTAATAAAAGGTTAAAAATAAGTCCAACCATCTTCGCCAGATTCTTCATTAAACTTCTTTCTCATAGGTTGATCAAAATCAACTTTACTTGGCTTTTCTTCTTTAACTGGTTTAAGTTTTAAAGAAATTGTATCTTCTTTAACTTTTTCTTCTTTCTTACTTTTCTTGGATTCTTTCAGATTTCTCAATATTCTATCCCTAATATCAACAACATCCGCTTTCTTAACCACAGCTAATTCTTCATTATCTTCTTTAGGTATTTTAGGTTCTTTGAATTTAATTCTATTAATATTTTTAGCTTTGTATCTTCTATATCCACTATAACCCATCAAAATTATAAACAAAAACAACAATACCATTATTACTGTTGGGGTATTAGAAGTTCCAGTTCCAGATTTTTTAACAGCCTGGCCAGTTACAGAAGAAAAGAAATCTCCAATTTTTTCACCAATTCCACGATTATCCACAACTTCAACATCAAAAGACTGACCAGTATTTTCTATTGTAATTTTGTGTGGACCCTCATCTAACAAACTATTTAATTTTAGACTAATAATTTCACCAGGGTTTAAACTAGTTCTTCTTTGTGAACTAAAATTATCCGTATCAACAAAAATGATTAAGTTATCTTCATAATCCACATTTCCAACATTTACAACATCCAAATATTGGCCATTAACCATAATATCTATTTTTTTAACAGTTTCAATTATAAACATTTTTTCATTACGAAGATTTTCACTCTTTACAACTATTCTCCAATCACCAGGTTCAGAATTCTTTGATAAAGCAAAAGTATAATCTTGATTTGAAACCATCAGTTCATCTAATATTTTCTTACTTCTTGGACTATAAATTTTTAACTGAGTTTCCTGAGCAACTTCATCTCCAGCCTGATCAACTAAACCAACAGAAATTTTTACAAGTTCTTCAGGTAAATAACTATCCTTTTCTGTTGATATTGTCAAACTAGTTGGAACCGCAACAACAAAAAACTGAGCACTATTTTCGCCAACATTTCCATGTTCATCAACAATAGATAACTGCAAAGTATGATAATTAGATTTTATATCAAACGGAATACTAAACTCATAACTAAATTTTTGATTTATTAAACTAGTTTTATATTCCGTACTATCAAACATTATTTTTACATTTCCTTTATCTAACAAACTCGAATCAGAATTTCTTTGTACACTTCCTTCAACTAATACTTTATCTCCTGGATTTATCTGCATTTTATTTAACTCAACTATAATATTATATTTACTATCAACAATTAAAGTACTGTCTAAACCAATCTTTTGTAGCTCCATCAAACTAGCATCCATCAAAGAAACAGTTGTTGTATAATTCCCTGGTTTACTTGGTAAAACACATCCACTTGAGCAAAATGCAACATCTTGCTGGAAAAATCCATCAACAATATGAGCTAATAACGTATATTTTTCCATACCATTATCCAGAACTATCATCGCATTACCAGTAAAAAGATTACTATCTAATTTTACACTCTCTCCCGTTATTGTAAAATTATCACCTAACTGAATATGATTTTTACTAAAAGAAATTTTATTATCCGCAGAACTAACAAAAGGTACTATAATTATTAGGAGCAAAAAAATTAATACACTCTTTTTCATAGTTAGCTTTAGAATCCTCTTACTAATATATAAATGTTTTTATACTTGATAAAATTGGCATAGATACATTTAAATATTTGTTTTCAAAACTTAAAAACCAGTATGAAAAAAGATTTAGAGGCCTTAAGACATTCCGCATCTCACATATTAGCGCAAGCAGTTTTAGAATTATTTCCAAAAACTAAATTAGCCATTGGCCCAGCTATAGAAACTGGTTTTTATTATGATTTTGACAGAACAGAACCATTTACACCAGAAGATTTAAAAAAAATAGAAGAAAAAATGAATGAAATAGTAAAACGTAATCTAAAAATAGAAAAATCAGAAGTTACAAAAGTCAAAGCAAAAGAATTATTAAAAAACCAACCTTACAAACTAGAACTTTTAGAAGAATTAAAAGGAAAAATAACTTTTTACAAGCAAGGAAATTTCATAGATTTATGTGCTGGCCCACATGTTGATTCAACTAGTGAAGTAAAAGCAATAAAATTACTAAATGTTGCTGGTGCTTACTGGCGTGGTGATTCAAAAAACAAAATGCTTCAAAGAATTTACGGAACCGCGTTTTACGAAAAATCAGAATTAAAAGAATATTTAACAATGCTAGAAGAAGCAGAAAAAAGAGATCATAAAAAACTAGGAAAAGAACTTGGAATTTTTATGACACATGAATATTCTCTGCCAGGTAGTCCATTTTTCTTGTCACATGGAACTACAATTTACAATGAATTATTAAAATTAGTCAGAGAAGAATATGTAAAACGTGGGTATCAAGAAGTTATAACTCCACAATTATATAAAAAAGCACTCTGGGAAACTTCAGGTCACTGGGAACATTACAAAGATGATATGTTCACAATGAAAATTGGAAATGATGAATATTCATTAAAACCAATGAACTGTCCATCTCATGTTCTAATATATAAAAATAAATTAAGAAGTTACAAAGATTTGCCAATAAGAATTGCAGACTTCTGTTACTTACATAGAAATGAACTTGGTGGCGTACTTGGTGGGTTAACAAGAGTAACTAAATTTGCACAAGATGATGCACATATATTCATTAGTGAAGATCAAATTGAACAAGAAATAGATGATTTATTCGATTTTATTGATTACTTATATAACAAAGTTTTCAAATTTAAATATACTGTAAAATTAAGTACAAGACCTGAAAAGTTTATGGGCGACAAAAAACTCTGGGATGAAGCAGAAAAAACATTAAAAAAAGTTCTGAAAGATAAAAAAATAGATTTTGTAGTTAAAGAAGGCGAAGGAGCATTTTACGGTCCAAAAATAGATTTTGATATTAATGACGCTATTGGAAGACCTTGGCAATGTGCAACTATACAATTGGATTTTCAACTTCCACAAAGATTTGAAGCAACATATGAAGGTAAAGATGGAGCAAAACATCCAGTTATAATGATTCATCGTGCATTGCTTGGTTCTTTAGAAAGATTTATTGGAATATTAATAGAAAACTACGCAGGTAAATTCCCATTATGGTTATCTCCAGTTCAAGTAAAAATAGTTACTGTAAATGATAATTGCATTAAATTTGCACAAGAGCTACAAGAAAAGTTGAAACAAAATGAAATTAGAGTTGAACTAGACTCAAGATCAGAATCAATAGGCAGAAAGGTTAGAGATTCACAACTAGAGAAAGTCAATTATATAATAACAATAGGTGAAAAAGAAATAGAAAGTAAAAAATTAGCAATAAGAACAAGAGAAGGAAAAGTAACTTTTGGTGTCGCAGTAGATACATTCATCAAAGAATTAAAAGAAGAAATTAATAAAAAATGTTAGATTCAATTAAAAAACTAATTAAAGAATTAAAAGAATCAAAAGAATTTAAGAAATTTCAAGATGAAAATCCTACTGCATATTTATGTAATGTTTGTTTTCTTGATAATAATTGGCAACCAGATTATTACGAGCCAGAAAAAGACAAAATAACTAGCTTTACAAAACAAGATGATGAGTTTATCTCTCAAGAATCAGAAATATTCAGAAAAGAAAAAACTAAAATTGATGAACTAAATTTAAACGAAGTAAAAATAGATTTAGATAAAGCAGAAGAAATTATGAAATCGAAATTTAAAGAAGAACCTTCACAAAAAATAATAGTTTTACTAAAAGAAAAAATTCCAGTTTGGAACATTACTTACTTAACTTTAAGATTAGAAATTATTAACATAAAAATAGATGCTATTTCTGGAAAAATTATTGATGAAAAAATAGAATCTGCCTGGAATTTAGTCAGTCCAAAAACATTTGAAGACGTTAAAAAAGATTTAGAAGAACAAAAGAAAAAAGAAAAAAATTAAGGCAAAACTATCTTTCTTGTTTCACTATCATTATTCCCAACTATGTCATACACAGTAAGACTAAATGAATAATTACCTGGTTGAGTATAATTAGTTTGACTGTAATATGTATAAGTTTTAACTGGGGTTGACAAAATACTACAATGACCTCCGCCACCACCGGAGGGGCTACTTCCATTACTTGGGATACCTACAAAAGAATACCCTATACACATTTTATATATTCCTACATTATCAGTAGCTGAACCAGATTGCACAACAGTATAAACACTACTATTAGGATATACGGTTTTGTTAACATTAAAAGTTTGTATTACTGGTGGTTGCGTGTCACTAAGCACAGTTCCTCCACTACTACAACCACTCTCATCACAAGCAATAGTTTTTTGCATAGCAAGTTGTGGATCTTCAGTACATCCAGAAACAAACAAAACAACTGCCAAAACAAAAACTCCAAAAATAATATTCTTCATTAATATCATACCTCCTTTTTAATAATAAATTCAAAGTATTTAGATATATATATCTTTCTAAACAAAATCAACAATCTTAGTCTTAGAACTAAAACCAGATTTTATTCTTACCTGCTTACCAAAGTGTTTACTCAAGAATTTTTCAACTTCAAAATTAGCCTTGCCCTGTTCAGGCTTAGCTTTAATATAAACTACATGAACGTTTTTTTCTTTATTATAACTAATTTCATTTTTAGAACTATTAGCTTTAACAATAATTTTCATAATAAAAATAAGAAAAAATTAGATTTATTAACCTATCTGGTAACGTGCAAAATCTTTTTCATATCTGCCTTTTCTATAATCACTGAATATTAAAGAACCATGAAGTATATGTTTTGCTTGCATAATAAGTTCTTCTTGAGAAGCATCAATTACAGTATCGTAAAAATCTCTTGGCATATTATAATCTACTCTCGCAGATCTCTCTCTAGCTGTGCTAGGCACTACTGAATGCATTTCTAATGCTCGTTTCATTACATCTGTCATTTCCATTTTAACCCTCCAAACGGAGATTTGTTCCCAAAAAACTATTTATAAATCTTTCTATTTGAACCGTCTCAAAGAATCTTCCTCAACAAAATGCAATTCCCCAGGAATTATCAAGCATTGTGGAAACTTACTAAGTTTAATAGTTGTCATTTCTTTCAAGCTTCCAACTCTAATTTCTTGATCTTTCCCACCAAGCCTAGCACAACCAACAGCTAACAAACTCCCAACAATTCCATTCTTAATTAAATATTTAGCAGCTTCATTTACACTCATAAACTTATTTTCTTTAGGTTTTAAATCTAATAAAAACAAAGTGTGATACCCTAACTTATAATTATTATTAAAAACATCTATTGGAACTTTAACATTACTACATTCAAAAGGAATTGAAGTTATTTTACCAAATTGATATAAAAATAATCCAGTTTCACCAATAGCATTTAATATTGAAGCATTATGAACAATTTCAACTTTAACTTTTTTAGCTTGAGCATCAATTAGCAATCCAATATGAGTTGTGGCTGCAAAAACATCTCCAATAATTAATAAAGCTACATTTTTTTCCTTAGCTTCTTTAAGTAACTTATCAGAATTGTTTTCAACCAACTCTCTTTCAGCAATAACTATCTTTTTTCCATAAAACTTTTCTAAATCATTAACACTACAATTTAAACTAGAAGTATAACTTTCCAAATAAACAACATCTGCTTTTTTAACTAGCTCTAACCCTTTCACAGTTATATCTTTCTCATCATTTAACCCAATTCCAATTAAATACAACATAACTATGACTAAAATAAAGAGTTTATAAAATTAATGAAAAAAATAGTATAACTTAAACTTTCCTAACCAAACTAAAAAACAAACCACCTGCAGTAAAAGCTAACAATAAAGAAGAATCAAACAATAAAACAAAACTACTAATTCCAAATAAAACTAAACAAATAATAATATATTTAACTAATTTCTTTCTACCATAAATTAAAGTTCCATAAACTAGTCCAAAAAAGAATATTAAAAAACTAATATAGATATTCAAACTAGAAAACAAAGCCAAACCCAAAAATAAATAAACATTTCTAGCAAAATAAGCTAAAACAAACCCAAAAATAAATCCAACTAACCAAATATTAATTTCAGCCAAATAAAGTAAATAAACAATAATTAATAGTAATAAAATTTTATATAATAAAACAAAATATTTTTTCCCCGCTTTTAATTCTTCTTTGGCCAAGCTAGCTAATAATACCCCTAAAACTAATCCAACAAAAGCTATCAAAGCTAACAACAACATAATTAAAAATTAAAAAAGGAATATAAAAAACTATCTAATAAAAGAAATAATACTTACTGTCATACAAACAATCACAATTTTCATCTATTCCATTATTAAGTATTTCTTTAGCTCTAGGATTAATACTTGGATTTAAATCATTGCAATCTAAATTATTAAAAGATCTTTCATCTAAAGGATAAATAAAATATCCACCAATTCCCCAGCAAGAAGTTTGTATTACTTCTCCAGTTCCAAAACTATCATGGTCTTCATCTAAATAGAAATCCATCCATCTAAACAAATAACTATTGTTATCATCACAATCTTCCCCAAGCATACAATCTACACCATAACCATCACTATCATTATCAACACAATTTGCAGATACAAAATTAACTGCGAAAAAAATTAAAAAAACCCATATTATATTTTTTATTTTCATACTAAAGGGAGCTACAAATTATATAAAAAACTAATGTTACTTTTATTTTCAGTAAAAATTAATACGCCGCGACTGGGACTTTCAACACTGTTGGAAGCTTCGAAGCTCCAGCGAGTATGTTTGAACCCAGAAGCCCTTACGGGCGTGGATTAGCAATCCACTGCGATACCAGGTTACGCGATCGCGGCATAATAACTTAATTATAGATAAAGCTAGAACTTTTAAAAGTTTCTAAAAGCAAAAACTTTAAAAGGACTTCAAATTGTTCTTATCTCATAGCGGGGTAGAGCAGAATGTTTAACAGAAATGTTAAATGTGCTATATTAGGAGTGCTCGTCGATGGCACTTTGGAGGATATCCAATCCAGCGGAAGGCTCATATCCTAACAGCTGAGACACCCGGAAAGCTAAGAAATAAAAGCTTGGGCAAAGGTCGGAGGTTCAAATCCTTCCCCCGCTACTTTATTTTCAATATAATTATTAATTTTATCCATATGTTTAGGACTAAAAAATTGTATTGTATTCATCCAAAGTTCTAGATTAGATTTACCAGACAACTCTAATCTGCTAATCAAAGTAAATCCTTTTTTGGCCCTAATATCGATTTGTTTGTAATCGTATACTTCATAAAATGTAAATTCTAAGTTAGTGAGGACTTCAGCAATTTCCTTCAAAAATTTGCTACTTTTTGAAGATATTGATATAACTGGCAAATTTCTCTTTTTCTTAAAACAAACACAACCATCAGTATCAAACAACCCCCTAATATAAGAGAATAACAATTTTCTATCATTAAGAAAAAGTTCGGGTATTTTTAGTTTATTATATTTTTTACCATTAGGCAAACCAATATTTTCTATCAAAAATAAAACCATTTGTTTCGAACAAAATCTAACTCCATAAGTAGTTCCTTTATCATGAAATTTGGGAATAATATCTAAATCAAATAGCTTTTTAATTAATGGAGAAACAATCTTATGATAAAATTCTACTTCGTCTTTAGGATTACCGATACATTTAATCTCATATTCATGTTTATTCTTTCTTATGTTTATGCTTCCATCACCAGCTAAAACACCACAAAAATAAGCCAAATCTTCGTTCACCCCAGGAATATTGATTTTGTTAGTCATATCATTAATAGTTCATCTTTATTTAAATACTTGACGTCAGTGGTTGGCAAGCTGGCAAGCTAGAAAATTATTTTTCATTCAAATATTTTATTAATTCTGCAATTCTCTTTTCTTTAGTTTCAGGTCTTTTTGCTCTTAAAACTGATCTAAGATACATTTTTCTGTTAGAAGGAGCCATTTTCTCAAATTTTTCTTTTATTATCCTATTTTTATTTAATTTTTTCTTTAGTTCTTCAGGCGATTCGGGATTAGTAGGCAAATCGGCATCATGCGGTTTCTTTAGTAAACCTTCTTTGTACATTTTAATCCCATATTCACTCATTAAACCTTTTTCAAATAACTCTTTCCCATAAGAAAGAGTATTCATGCTCCACTTGCTATTTTTATTTCTTTTAACAAAAGTTTGAGAATATTTTTCATCATCAATTCTTTTAATAGTTGTGTCAATCCACCCAAAACAAATTGCTTCTTTCATAGCTTCTTTATTAATAATAATAGGTCTTCCAGTATGTTTCTTATATTTTATTATTGTAACTCTTGATTCTTTAATATGATTTTTTTTCAACCAATTTCTCCAATCTTCTATATTTTTTGGTGTAAATTCTACCATGAATAATCTTGCAATTAGTATATTTAAAAAAGTTTCTTAAAACAGATTTAAATAAAAACAGGTAAATTTTATAAACTAAACAAATTATTTAACTATTATGAAAACCATTCTAGGTATTGATGAAGCCGGTCGTGGCCCAGTCATAGGTCCAATGGTAATGGCAGGAGTTTTAATTAGCGAAGCAGACGAAAAAAAACTAAAAGAATTGGGCGTAAAGGATTCTAAACTATTAACCCCAAAAAAAAGAGAAGAATTATTTGATAAAATAAAAAAAATAGCAAAAGATTACGAAATTATTATTATTCCGCCAAAAGAAATAGACGAAGCAGTTGAATCACAAGAATCAAATTTAAACAGACTAGAAGTAATAAAATCTGCAATGATAATAAACAAATTTAATCCAAATTTAACAATTTTAGATTGCCCAACAGTCAGTACACATAAATACGAAGAAGAAATAAGATTCTATTTAAAAAATAAAGAGCTAAAACTAAAAGCAGAAAATAAGGCCGACGTAAATTATCCTGTTGTTTCAGCAGCCTCAATTCTTGCAAAAGTTACAAGAGATAGAGAAATAGAAAAATTAAAAGAAAAGTATGGTGATATTGGCCCAGGTTATCCTTCTAACGAAATAACAAAAAAGTTCATAAAAGAAAACTGGAACAAACATCCAGAAATATTTAGAAAAAGCTGGGCAACTTTTAAAAACATAGAAAGAAAAAAAGATCAAAAGAATTTAGTAGACTTTTGAAATAGGAATACCTATTTAATAAGACAAAAAACAACAATATTTAATTATTTAATTTAATATATTCTCGCCATATCTTATCGATTAGTCCAATATTTCCAGACGAAAGTTCAACATACAATTTTCCATTTCGAATGTACTTAGCTTCAACTTCTCCAAAAGAATAACCTGAAGAGTTTAATAAAGGCTCCATACTAATTTTAGGTTCTACTCCTAACAAATTAGTTAAAAAGCCATTCACCTCAGTTATAGTCGCCCTCGCATGAAAAGAAAGACAACCCTCTTCCCACGCAAGATCATCCAAAAATAGTCTTTCGCCTGATACGCCAAGTAAGTAAGTCATTTAAAAAAGAAATATAGTAAGACTAATTTAAAAAGATTATTGTAATGGAATAATTAATCAAAAATAATATAATCCTTTCTATCTCTTCCATTAGTAACCATAGTTATTGGAACATTAACCAAATCTTCGATTCTTTTTACATATCTTACAGCTTCAATTGGTAAATCTCTAGAACTTCTAATACCTTTCACACTCCCTTTCCAACCAGGCATAGTTTCGTAAACTGGACTACATTGTCTTAACACAATTCCATCAGAAGGATAATCATATATTATTTCACCATCCAATTCATAAGCAGTACAAATTTTAAGTTCATCTAAACCATCTAAAATATCTAATTTAGTTATAATTAACTCATCAAGATCATTGATCATTGCCGAATGTCTCGTTAAAACTGCATCAAACCAACCAACTCTCCTTGGCCTTTTAGTTGTTGCACCATATTCATTCCCTTGTTTTCTAATAAATTCCCCATGCCAACCATCTAACTGAGTAACTAATGGTCCACTACCATCCCTATCCACTCTAGTTACATATGCTTTAGCAACGCCAATAATATCAGTAATTCTAGTTGGGCCAATTCCTGTACCAGTACATATACCACCAGCACTACAATTACTACTAGTAACAAAAGGATATTCTCCATGATCAATATCCAATCCTGTGGCCTGCGCACCTTCTATCAATATATTTTTTTCCATATCAATTTCAAAATTTAACATCTTAGCAACATTAACAATATTAGGCATCAAATAAGAGTGTTTTAACAAATAATCTCTAAACAATGTCAAGTTAGGTCTAGCATCTAAATCAACTTGATCTATTGGACACTGAACATTTATTATATCCCTAACTCTTAAACCAGTCTTATTAGATTTAGAAGTATAAGCTGGAGCAATTCCTCTTCCAGTTCCACCAATCTTATCAGTTTTTGATTCTTCAACATGAGAAGGTAAAATCAAATGTGCATTCTCACTAATTAAAAGATTTTCCAGAACACTAACTCCTCTTTGTTCTAAACCAATTACTTCTTCTTTTAATTTATCTAAATCGAGAACGGCACCATTTCCAATTACACATGTTTTACCTTGAAAAATACCAGCAGGAATAAAATGTAATATATGTTCTTCTCCATCAATAACTATTGTATGCCCCGCATTATTTCCCCCTTGAAATCTAACAACATAATCTGCATCCTTAGCAAGTTGATCAACTATCTTGCCTTTACCTTCATCACCATATTGCGTACCAACAACAGCTTTAACATATCCCATAAATGTGAGAAATTCAAAATTATTTATAAAGAATTATATACCCTAAAACAACAATTAAACCTCTTTTATATCATGAGTTCCACTTTCTTTAAACCCGGCACTAGTAATTTTAATAAATTTAACATTATTTTGCATCTCTGAGATATTTTTTGCTCCACAATAAGTAGTTCCTGATCTTAATCCTTTCATATATGCATCAATAACATTTGTCACAGGTCCTTTAAATGGTACCAAACTTTCAACACCTTCAACATAAGCATCTTTCAAAAACTTTTTCACAGGTTGTTTATTTTCTCTTGCCTCTTTCATAACATTAGATGTATAAGAAGTACTTCCATGATAATGTTTATACCTTTTTCCATCTTTATACACAATTGGACCCGGAGTTTCTTCAGTTCCAGCAAATGCACTTCCAAATATCGCTGCATTACATCCTGCGGCAATAGCTTTTGTAAAATTACCTGGACTAGCTATACCTCCTTCATTACTTACTGGAACTCCATATTTCTTTCCAACTTTAACAACATCAAAAACAGCAGTTAATTGTGGAACACCCGCTCCAGCAACAAGTCTAGTAGTACAAATAGTTCCATTACCAATACCAACTTTCAAACCATCTGCTCCAGCTTTTATTAAATCTTTAGCTGCCTCGGCAGTTGCAATATTGCCTGCTAAAACATCAACTTTAAACCTCTTTTTTAATTCTTTAATTGTATTTATTGTCATATCAGAATGAGCATGAGCAACATCTACAACCAAAATATCAACTCCTTCTCTTACTAAAGCTTGAGCCCTTTCTATATAATCTCCAGTTATTCCAACAGCTGCACCAACTCTTAATCTTCCTTTACTATCTCTACATGCACGATTATGTTCCTCTAAATGTCTTATACTTTTACTACAAACTAACCCACCAATTCTATTTTCTTTATCAATTAGGGGGAGTTTTTCTATTTTATATTTATTCAATAATTTTTTAGCATCATCAATACTAATTTTCAGATCACCAGTAATCAATTTATCTTTAGGGGTCATAAGTTCTTTAACTGACTTAGACATATCAGTTTCAAACACATAATCTCTAGTAGTAAATATACCTATCAATTTATTTTCATTATCAACAACCAATAAACTAGTTATATTTTCAGATTCCATTTTCTTAACCGCTTCACCCAAAGAAATATCATCTGAACAAGTCAAAGGATCTTCAATTATCATTCCAACTGTTCGTTTAACCTTTCTAACTTCAGCAGCTTGCTCCTCAATAGGCATAAATCTATGAATAAACCCCATTCCACCTTCACTGGCCATTGCAATAGCCATATCAGATTCAGTCACAGTAGCCATATGCATAGAAACCATAGGGATTTTCAATTTTATATTTCTAGTAATATACGTAGAAGTATCAACAAGGCTTCTCGAAGCCACATTGTTTCTCTGAGGTATCATTAACACATCATCATAAGTAAGACCTTCTTTAATTTCCATCTGCGGGCTAATAAATTTTAAGACATTTATAAATTTTTATATTCTCAAAACTTAGTCTATTTAGAAAGCTAAAAACCTTTAAAAACTCAAATTAATTACAAAAATTATTTAAATGAAAATAAAGAGGTAATAATCGTAATGACAATTGTAACAAAGCTTAGTATGTCTGGTTTTAAGTCTTTTGCAAAGAAAACCGACTTAGAATTTGGTAAAACATTTAACTGCGTTCTAGGCCCAAATGGCTCTGGTAAATCAAACATCATGGATGCTTTATGTTTTGTTTTAGGTAAAACCTCTGCTAAAAGTATGCGTGCCGAAAAATCAGCCAATCTAATTTACAACGGGGGTAAAAAAGCCAGTCCATCAAAACACGCAGAAGTAAGTATATTTTTTGATAATTCTAAAAAAGAATTTCCACTAGAAGAAAAAGAAATCAAAGTTTCAAGAGTAGTAAAACAAGATGGTCAGTCAGATTATAGATTAAATGATAAAAAAATGACGAGGCAACAAATTATTGATATTCTAAGTACTGCAAAAATAGATCCAGATGGACATAATATTATTTTACAAGGAGATATAGTTCATTTCATGGAAATGAAACCATTAGATAGAAGATTATTAATTGAAGAGATAGCGGGAATTTCAGTTTTTGAAGATAAAAAACAAAAAGCACTTTCAGAACTTGGAAAAGTAGAAGAAAAATTAACAGAAGCTAATATTATTTTAACTGAAAGAGAAGCAAGTCTTAATGAATTAAAAAAAGATAGAGACCAAGCAAAAAAATATATGGAGTTAAAAAGCAAGATAAAAAACAACAAAGCAACTTTTATTTTCTTACAATTAGAAGAAAGAAAAAACAGGTTAAAAATAGTTGAAGAAGCAATAGAAGCTCAAAGAAAAGAATACAACATATTAAAAGATAGAATAGATGATATCACAAAAATAATAGAAAAAGACAAAGCAGAATTACAAGATATAAACAATGAGCTAGAAAAACGTGGTGAAGTAGATCAAATAACAATTAGAGATTCCATAACAAACATAAAAACAGATGTTATTAAAGCTCAATCAAGAATTGAAACTTTAAAAAGTGAAATCAAAAAAATAGATGATAAAAGAATAAGTTTTAAACAAACAATAGATGACAACAATAAAAAAATAGATGAATTAATGAAACAGAAAAAAAATATTGAAATAGAAGTTAAAGAGCTTACAAAAAAAGAAAATAATTTAACAAGAACTCCAAGTTTAGATGAATTGAAAGAAAAAATAAACGAACTATCTAATTTAAAGGCAAAATCAAATATTGAAGGTCATAATGATTCAGCATTAGAATTAGTTTCCAGTGTACCTGGTGTGTACGGTACAATTTCTGATTTAGGATCAGTAAATCCAAAATATGCTTTAGCTTTAGAAGTAACGGCCGGTCAAAAAATGAGAAGTGTTGTTACTAAAGATGATATGATTGCTGAAGAATGTATTAGAAAATTAAAAGAGAAAAAACAAGGAGTTGTAACATTTTTACCATTGAACAGAATTCAGTATAAAGATATTCTTCCAGAACTAAGATCACTAACAAAAAAAGATGGGGTTCATGGATTAGCAATAGATTTAATTAAATATAATTCTAAATACAACAACGCATTCAAACATGTCTTTGGTAATACATTAATAGTTAACGATATTCCAACTGCAAGAAAAATTGGAATTGGAAGAATAAGAATGGTTTCCATTGAGGGAGATTTAATAGAAAAAAATGGTGCGATGGTTGGAGGTTACAGAGCAGGAACTAAAATAGGATTCAAACATCAAGACATAGAAGAAGAAATAAGTAGAATAGAAAAAGAAATAGATGAATCCCAAGCACCGAAATTCTTGCAAATAGAAAAAACAGAGATAACTGCAAAAATAATTCAACTAACTTCATCACTAGGTTCAATAGAAGCAAAAATTAATTTCTTAAGTAATGAAAATCAAACAGTTTACAAATCATTTAATGAATTAGATAAAGAAAAATCTGATTTCTCAAAAGAATTTGATGAGCTAAATAATGTAATGAAATTAAAATCTGTAAGTTTAAAGAATAACGAACAGAAAGAAAAAGACTTTTTTATAAAACAAAAAGAATTGTTTGCCAGAAGAAATTTACTAACTGAAAAAACAGAAAAAAATAGCAAAGTTATTTCTGAAAATATGGACAGAATAAGATTGGTTGAAAATAAAATAAATAATATTTCAATCGAAAAAGCTGGCTGTGTTGGTTTAATCGCAGGTTTAGAAAAAGAATTTGAAGAGTTTAAAGACGGTGAAATAAGAAGAAATGTTAATATTGAGAAATTGAAAGAAGAAATTAAAGAATATGAAGTTCTAATGATAAAACTAGGCAATGTTAACATGAAAGCTTTAGAAATTTATGATAAGCTTGCAGAAGAACATGTCCAACTAGTAGAAAAAACAGGTAAATTGAAAGAAGAAAAACAGGATGTTTTAGACATGATAACTGAGGTAGAAAAAGATAAAACAAGAGTTTTCATGAGAACATATGATCATTTGAATAATAGATTTAAAGAAATATTTTCATTATTATCCACAAAGGGAGAAGCATCATTAGCACTAGAGAATCCAGAAGATCCATTATCTCAAGGATTAGATATCACAGTTAGAATTGCTTCCAAAAAATATTTAGATATTAGAAGTTTATCTGGCGGAGAAAAAACACTAGCTGCACTAGCATTTATATTTTCTATTCAAGAGTATAATCCAGCATCATTCTATATTTTGGATGAAGTAGACGCAGCTTTGGATAAACATAATTCTGAAAAATTAGGTAAACTCTTCGCACAATATTCATCAAGAGCACAATATATTGTTATTAGTCACAATGATGCTATAATCTCAGAAGCAGATCAAGTTTATGGTGTATCAATGCAGGAAGGAGTTTCTAAAGTAACTAGTTTGAGATTATAAAATTAATGAAAAAAAAAGAAAAAAGTTAATCAAAAAAGGAAAACTTAATTTGGTCTATTTCTGAATTTTCATGAGGGTTTTGTATTACAAAATAATTAGTAATCCATAAATCATAGTCGAAAAGACCAACATACCCAAAACCACAAGAGTATATCTCTTGATATTCTGCAGTTTCTTTATAACGCCCTAGATTCATAAATCCATCCTGATCTTCCTCATTTGCAATCAATTCAAACATAACTTCTTCAAAGTCAATTTCAGAATGAGGTACCTGGGCAATTTTTAGCATCCCAGTAGAGCCAGTATATCTAAGAACCGCAAGAGGTTCCTGATTGGGTTGTACATAAATATTAGCTGGGAGAAATTCTATATTTTCCCCTTCATCATTTTCATAAAAAAACTTAGGCAGATTTGCCAAAGTGGTATCAGGCTTTACTGCAAGTATTTTACTTGTCTCTATATTTCCCAAATTTGAAATGACATAAAAACCCTTTCCATCTGATCTCAAAGCTTTATATATTATAACATCACTAGTAAGATTATTATTAATTGCTGTTTGATTTTCAAACTCGATTATGTATTGATATTCTGATCCAGTATGATTAGTTATACAAATTCCGTCTAGACAAGAAAAAGGACAATCAGATTCCACCACACATGTATTATTATAACAATAACTTTCCTTTAATGTCTTACCATAATTATCCTGGGGATCAATACATTCATCAGTTAGATTTCGACCCAAACTATCGATACAAGTTCCTCTTTCATAAAGGTTAAATCCTCCATCAGAATCAGTACATGAGTATTTAGGGGTTTCCACTCCACCTCCACTAAAAACATCTTCTATATTAACAGTTTTTGCGAATTGCGGATCTTCAGTACATCCAGAAACAAACAAAACAACTGCCAAAACAAAAATTCCAAAAATAATATTCTTCATTAATATCATACCTCCATTAAATTTTTATAAAAATATCCAAGCATTTAGATATATATACATATCGGTTTTAAAAGAAATTACTCGTCGTCATCAAACTCGATAACGACTTTGTCTTTATCTTCTTTCTTAGAAGGTTTTGATTTTTCTTCTTTCTTATGAGTTTCAGCTTTATGAACTGGTTTCTTTGTTTCTTTTTTAACGTGAACAGGTTTATGAATTTCTTTTTTAGGTTCTTTGAAATCCAACACATCTTCTTCAATTATTATTTCATCAACTTCTTCTCTTTTTGGAATTTCTTTATTTTCAATAATGGGCTCAGGAAGAACTTTTTCCTCTTTTATCTCATTTTCTTCCTCAAAAAAGTTGGATAATTTTTTCCAAACACTAGTTTTAGCTAATATCCATATTATAATTACAATTGCTAATATACCTAATAAATGATATTTATATTGTATTATTCCAGCACCCAAACCACTAAACACAGTTTTTAATCCATCCCAAAATCCACTAAAGAAGTTTCCCTTAGTTTCCTCAACAACCTCACCAGTAATTTCTTCAGTTCCTAAATCTTGATCCAAAACATTGTAAGATATATCAGCTTTCTCACCAACAAAACCATTGAAAGTAACTTCTAAATCATCTAAACCATCACCATTAACATCTATAGTTTTAACATCTCCAATATCCAATTCAACTAAAACAGGATCGGAAGATATTTCTAAAACAACTCTATCAGTTTCTTTAGATTTAACTTCTAACACATGCCATTCTTTGCCTATGTTAAACTCAACATTCTCCCCCTCATCTAATAAAATTCCTTTAGAAACTACTTCCGGTTGATCTTCAATTGTTTCATTTTCAACTGTTTCATTCTCAATAACTTCTTCAACTAAATCTTCTTCAACATTATCATCAACTTGTTGCTTTGATGAAAATAATTTACTAAAGAAACCAGTTATCTTTGAGAACAAAGACTGTTTAACAACAGGTTCACCAGTAACTTCTTCTCCAGCATCTTCAGGATTATCAGTTACCTCAATACTAATAGTTTCAGAAGATAATATTGTAGAATCTTCCAATCTTACTGAAATTACAGCAGAATATTCTCCATTTTGAACTTCATTTGATGGAGCTACATATAAATAAACTACTTCAGATTCACCAGGTTGAATTTCTACAACTGATGGATTTAAATAAACAAAATTTGTAGCAGTTCCACTAATACCCAAACTGTATGAAGCAACATCTGCTCCTTTATTTTCTACAACAATGGGCACAGTAGCGCTAGAGTCATAATAAACTTTTAAGGATTTATCATTAACTCCTAGCAAAGCATTATAACATTCTTTTTGAGAAACAGTTTCTATTTCAATACTGTCTGAGCTAGATATTTTATCACTATCTTTAGCCCTAACTTCTATTGTAATTGTATTACTAGTATCAGTATTATCATAAGGTGGGCTTACAGTCAATTTTAAACTAGATTCTTCACCAGCATTCAAATCAACAGAAGTTTTATCTAATTCGGCCCAGCTAGGACCATCTAAACTTACAAAAAACTCTTTATTCTGTTCACCTAAATTTCTAACTAAAACATTATACTCATTTTCTAAAGCATTACATATTTTATCTTTATCTTTTTCTATTTCAACAGAAATATCATAACATTTTTTAACATTCACATTAAATGTATTCTGGGCTTTAAGAGTTCCTTTCTCAGGAATAGCATTAAATTTAATCTGGAAATTTCCTTCTACTCCATAATCTGGAACTAATTCTAAATTAACAGTTTTTGTCTGACCAGAACCAATTTCCAACTTATTATTTTCTAAATTAGCCCAAGCTGGAGCTTCAAGTTCTAAATTATAAACATTATTTGTAGTACCATCATTCTTTACACTAATACTAATTGTTTCCTTGCTATGTTCACACATATTAACTAAATCTTTTTCAGTAGTGATGTCAAAATTATAACAAGAATCAACAGCTAATCTCACAGTTTGACTTCCAATAAGTCTACCATTCTCAGGAGTTACTTTGACTGTAAACTCAAAATCTCCTTGATCATTGCAACCAGATTTAACATAAGCATAAATTACTTTTAATTCTCCTTGATTCAAAGTCAAAGAATTTTGGCTCAAAACTACATTATCTTTATAATTACCTTCAACGCTTAACACATAGGTTTCAGTATATTCACCATTATTTTTTATTTCAAAAGCGTACTTTTCATCTTCACAAGGACAAACATTCTTCAAATTATCTATTGCTTTGAAGCTATAAATATAACAATCTTTAACTTTAAAATTATGAGTAATCACATTACTTAAACCATTACCATTTGATTCTAGATTTAATACATAATCTCCAACATCAACACTAGACATAGGAGTCACATAACTATAAATATTCTTTATTTGCCCAGGCATTAAAACAAAACCAGTAGGCACAGTTGTAGAAAAAACGGAAGCGGTTCCAGAACTAGAAATTGTTAGTTCAACAGGTTTGTCTCCCGTATTTTTAACCACATCATTAAATAATCCGGTAGATCTAGGACAAACATCATCAATAGTTGCTCCGGAATAAAATGTAAAACTTTCAGCACCCAAAACTAAAGGTATAATTAAAATTATTAACATAAAATACAATACTTTTTTATCACTCATGGTTGAAACCCCCTTTTTATCACCCAAAAGAGAATTTTAGAATGTATATAAATATATATTGTAATAAAACTGTTATAACGTACTATATATTATAATAAGAAATTACTTTCTTTCACCAGCATATTTTATTATTCCAACCGCATCCAAAAGATTTAATCCTCCGTTTCGAACAACTGAATGAGTTATCCAAGAAAGAGTTTCCAATAAACTATTCGTTTCTCCTTCAACAGTTATATCTCTTGGAAAAAATACTATTGCTTGTTCTAAACTTTCAACAAGTTTTGATTCATCTACTAATATTCTTGGGATATTGCTATGTAATTTTCTACCTACTTTTTGATATTCTCTCAAATATCTTCCATGTATGTCTGAATTTCCAAAACAAGCCATCCCAAGCTCATTTGCTAATCTCGAAGCATCTTGATTACAACCAAAAAAACCTGGTATCTGTGAATTTTGTTCTAATGCCAATGGGAACCAATTATACTTTTTACGCATTTCCCTCACAACAGCTTCACCACAACCACTATAAAATTTAGATAATGGATGAGCTAATATACTAAAACCTTTATTAGAGAAAACTTCGTCCAAAACATCAACAATATCACTACCATTTCTTATAGTGTCTTTAATACCAAGAGCAACAACATGACCTTGTTTTGTTTTTACCTCTTCTCCTTTTATCAAATAAACATAACCTAAATTATTACAAATTCTTATCAAAACGGGAGATACAATATCCATTCCCCATCCGAAAGATGGCAAAAATTTGCCACCACTATAATTAATATTATTAGCAATATCATCAAAACGTTTTGTTGTGCCATAATCATTTACACTAAGTAAATTTATTCCTCTTTCTATAGCAAGTTCTAGAAGTTTATATTCATCTCTCCTTGGGAAATGTAAGTGTAAATCAGCTTTAAAATACTCAGTCATTTTATATTATAAAAAAAGAAAAAAGAAAAAGTTAGCTTTTTTAGTAGTAAGTTTGGTCTTCGTCTACTGCTGGTTCTTCTACTTCATTGCCTTTTCCTAATCTTTTAGCTATCAATACGATACCCAAAATAACTAAGATTATCAATAAAACAGCGAAACCAATTTCTAAACCTTGTCTTACATCACTATAGTTAACGTTTGTTTCAGCTTTTACAACATTTGTAGTTACATCGAATGTTTTTAATTCTTCATTTCCAGCTTCAACAGATATTTCGAAGTCATAACTTCCTTCTTTAGCATCTTCTTTAGTGGAAACAAATACGTAAGCTACATCGTTTTCTTCTCTAACTTCGTATGTGCCGAAATCAAGACCAGTTACTTTAACATTGTAATCAACATTTTCATTCCCAAAAGTTATCTTATATACTATAGCTTTACCAGCTTCAACTGTTTGAGATGTTGTATCAATGCTAATTTCTGAATCTTCTATGCTACCTGCACCTACAACTAAAGAATAAACTTGTTCATCTTTATCGTCACCATCATTGTAGAAAACCTCAAAGTGTAAATCATACACTCCAGATTTAGTACTTGCTGGTACATCTAAAGATAATTCTTTGTGTAATTTGCTGTAATCGTCATCATCAGCATCATCAGAGTCTTCAAAATCTTGTGTAACTAAGTCAAATCTATCAGATCTTGTCATTAAGCCAAGTTCTGGTATGGACATTACAACATAAATGTCTTCTTCATCTTCATTACCTTCGTTAGATACACCAACACTAGCAGTTAATAATTTGCCGGCTTCAGTTTGTAATCCTCTTCCGAAGTTAACATCATAGATTTGTACTTCGTTTCTTGATCTTGAAACATCCAATTCTATAGTTACTGTTCTTTCTTCACCGTTGTCTAATTCCAAAGTTATTTCTAAAAGATGCATATCATCTTCAAGTAAATCCTCATCATTGTCTATTTCAACTGAAATAGTTTCACTACCATGCCAGTTGTCATAGATTTGGAATTCGTCTGAAGTTACATCGTCTTTCAATGCATCTCCATCAACTGTTATCTCTGCGTCAGTTTCTATACTGAAGTCGCTAATACCTTCCCATTCAACCTTAATGTCTAATTTTTCACCAAGGTGAACTGGAGCGTATACTCCATCAATTAAGTCACTGCCTTCAAATTCTACATCTTCTATTGTAACCTTTGTAATTTCAAATTGCTCATCAGCTGCACTTACAGCATAAGCACTTGTAAACAATGTTATCAATAATAACATCAAAGTTGTTACAATCTTAATGTTCTTTTTCATCTTTAACCCTCCATAAGTTTAACAAATATGTTACACTGCAGTAGTTGTGAAACGTTTATAAACCTTTTGGAACAGCTAGAAACACAAAGAAACAAGGGTTTTAAGCCCCAAAACCCTCAAATTTGATTATCTCTTTTATCTCTTCTTCAGATATAGAACAACCTTTTAATTTCAGTGCCCAAAGTGCTCCTTCAAGCAGTAACTTCTTATATTTAGTATGTACAATTTTCTTAGCAGTAATATATCTATTAAGTAATCCTAATTCATAAGCAATTGTTATTATTTCGGTAGATCTTATGACATTAATATTTTTAGTAAGTTCCTGAAAAACATCTAATTTTCCTTTGTTTAATATAATTTTAGTATGTAACTTGTTTTCCATTAGTTTTTGTAATTTAATTGGATTTTCAATTAATAATCTTAAAGCTCTTTCATCAGTCAACAATGCATCAGATTTCAAATGTATAGCCAAAGCCAAAACATCAACTTCTGCTTTATGCAATATTTTCATTGGTTCTCCTTTTACTAAAAATATATCATTAGCTAGCTCTAATAATTCATTAGATAAGTTTCCCAACTCCTTCGGATCTTCAACTTTTATGATTCCTTCAAGTATGTAATCATTAACCATAACTGCTTCAAGCTTAAATCTCTTAGTAGTTAATGGATAACTGACGATTTCATCATAAACTGATTTAGAAATAATAAACTCCCCTTTATACTGTTTAACTAAATGTTTAAAAACCCAAAATAAATTATTAGTAACCATACTTATTATAGTCCCACTATCAATCGCTATGCTTTTCATTTAACTCCAAAAATCCCCCTTACAAAAAGTATTCTATCTTTAACTGTTTTTGAAATATTAAATTTATCATCATAAGACTTTGTTTGTCCAGAGTAAGGCATTAATTCCCATTTAGTTAATCCTAATAATTCAGCAGCCTTACCAACTGACACCCCATGTTTGTGTATGCTTGATGCTTTTTTAACCCTAGTAGATTCCATTAAATCATTTATATAATAACTAACATCTTTGTCGATTTTGGTCAGATTAGAAATAATTTTTTTTAAAGAAACACTATAATTTTTTAAATCTTCTCTTATTAAATAATGAATTGATCTTTTTAATTCTACAGTTAATGAAGATTTAAATTTATTCCAATTATTATATTCTTTGTACCCCTCTTTTTCTAAAACTTTATACAAAGCGTATATAACGACAGATATAGAAATAGAATATTCATCTTGATAAATAGAAGAATTATGTACTGTATGAAAACTTTCTTCTCTTAATTTAGGCAAATCATTGTGTTTAATAGCAGTAAAACTATTCTTCAACACACTTAGAATATCTTTTTTTACGATTGGTCGAATCATTTTTTTTCTTCTTTTTCGTCTTTTACAGATTTGAAAGTTGACGCCAAATCTATGATATATCTTCCACTTCCATATTTATAAACTAATGGATTTCCTTGGAATAACTCAACTAAATCTAACTCATATTTTCCTGGTTTTAAAATTCTAATCGTTTCTATATCTAAATATACAGGAGTTTCATCATCTTCAACTTCAATAATATCCTTAATATCATTCTCAATATTTAATCTATCTTCTTTTGTTAACCCTGCAGAAATTATTTTCACTTTATCCACTGCTTGTTTACTCATAAAAAAGAAAAATCTTCCACCACAAGGGCATCCTTTCAATACTTCTGTAGCTCCATCATCGTAAATTTTAGAACATCTAACACATTGGTGTGGCATTTTATTTAATGAACAAATCTATTTGATTTGGATTCTTTCTTATTTCCTTAACTATATTTGCTGGTCCTATAATAGTTAGTGCGTCACGATTTTTCATAAAAACATTGTATAAAACATTCTTAAAATTTCCTGCCATTGAATGTTTTTCTTCCTCTACTTCTTTATCTCTTTCTTTACTTTTTTTACCAGTTTGTCCAGGCAAAATTGTACAAAAAGAAATTCCCGGAAAACTTTTAGTTACTTGACCCATAGTTTCTTCAATTAACCTTGCTTCTTCTATTGGTTTAAGTTTTCCCTGCATTAAAACAATTTTATTATTCTTAACTATTTTAAATATTTTCTTCAATTTTTGATCAGTATTCAAATCAGAATATTCTCTATATGGTAAGTATTGGAAGGATAACATTTTCTATTTAACTAATCCAAATACCTCCTTATAAAAGTTTTCAATATTTTCTCCACCTTGTGCAGAGATTCCTATAACTTTATACTGTGGAAATGCAGCCTCAATTCTCTTTAAATTAGAATTAGGCAAATCTATTTTATTTCCAGCAATCAATACTGGTATATCTCTTGCAGCTAAATTCCCAATTATAGTAATATTAACTTGAGAATAAGGATTTTTAGTTGAATCCAAAACAACTACAACACAATCAACATTATCTAACCATTTAATAGCTTCAATGACTCCTTTAGTTGCTTCCCTAGCTCTTTGTTTAGCTTTTACAGGAGTTAATTTATGCTTTAAAAAATCTTCATAATCAATTTTAGTTGCAATTCCGGGCGTATCTACAATATTAAAAGATAATTTTTTACCACTATTTTCAATAGTTACTTTTTCTTTTACTTTAACCTCTCTAGTTTCATGAGGAATCTTAGAAACGGTTCCCATTTCCTCACCAATCCAATCCATACATATCTTATTGGCTAATGTAGTTTTCCCAGCATTTGGCGGGCCATAAAATCCTAATTTAATATTTTTTTTCTTAGCGAACAACTTCGAAACTTTGTCAAGCCAAGACTTCAGATTTTTAATCATTCATTTCCCTCTTTTTTAGTAAACTAAATTTTAAAAATTGTCCAAACTTATAAATATTTCTATACTTCTTTTCTCCATATTTTAATTATGACAATATCTGAATCACCTTGTTCATCAAACATTACATAGCTTGTAGTATAAACAGGTCTATCTGTTGGGCCTATAAAAACACTTGCGCCAGGATATGTAGTAAAACAACTATCAGTATAAACGGTAAAGCCTAAAGTAGGATACATTTGTGCTAAATAACTCGCAAGAACACCTACATTAGATAAACTACAAACACCAACCATCGCTCTTGCTCCCACATCACTTTCCAATTTACTTATCGCAGTTTCTTGTGCAACTCTTATATCCTCAGGCATACTAGGCTCATTAATTTGTTTTAAAGATAAAGAATAGATTATTACCCCTAATAGTAGAAGCAAAGATATAACCGCTTCAAATGTTTTCAAGTATCCTTTTTTATTAATCATTACCATACGTGTATACTCGTAGTTACATAACCCAAATCTCCTTCTGGTTTTATAATCCTATTAAATGTCCCAATAATATAAACATCTTGGTTTTCCAAGGGTTGAGCTACATTATATTCATATTTTAAATCCCCAATATCCTCATAACTTCCGCCATCATAAATAAACACCGAAATCCCTTTATTACTAGGATAATTCAATCTCTCTTTAAAAGTATTATATTCTAAATTTTTTAGTATATTAAACTTGGATTCTGAGAAAGCAAAATATTCTTTTTTAATGCCTAAGGTTATATGATAATTACCTGATTGAGGTGGATCTAAACTTGCTTGGGTAGGGTTAATAATCAACCCATCAGAATAGTAAAGAGTATATTTGTAAACACTACCAGAAGTATAACTACTAGTATCATCTTCAAAAGATAAGGTAGTTCCATCAATCTCTTTTTTTAAAATCTGTACACTATCACTTCTTAAAATATTCAATTTATTCACATCAGTTATACCTGCATCATTCGGTAGTTCTATACTAAACACTTGAGCAGGGTCAGTATTGAGAATCTCAACATAAACCGGATATTCAATAACTTTAACAAAAGTTTGGTCCTCAAATCCTTGTTGCGCAATTGTTTTTAAATATTCATTATCATAATTTTCAGTCAAAGCTGGGCCAAACCATATAAATAATAACAATAAAAATATTATAAATATTCCAAAACTGATTACCCAATCTATATGAACAAATCCTTTTTTCATTTTAAAAACCAACAGCTATTGTAAACGCAAGATATCCTATCAACATTAATATTAATGAATGTTTCAATCCATGTTTTATACTTCCTTCTGCAAACTTACCTATCATCAATCCAGAAAAAAATCCTTGGATTAATAATAAAAAAGTGAATATCATATCAAAATCAATCGATGAAGGAAATATTGTAGTGCTACCTGAACCAGCACTAGAAGTTCCAGTTGTCACACCAGCTAAAACAGTTCCGCTCATATTTGTTAATTGTGGCATTAAATAAACTTGCAATACAATCATTATTCCAACAAACATAATAAATATTAAATATCCTTGAATTATTTGTGAAAAAATATTAGATCTTCTTTCTTCTTTTATTTTTTTTATTTGTAGAACTGACGAGGTTACAGATTGTAAAACTTGATCGATATGACCTCCACTTTGTTCAGCTTCAACGATTATTGCCATCGATCTTTTTACTAATTTATTATTAGTATCCGCAGCAAACCTCATAAAAGCCTCTCTCAATGGTATTCCCCATTCTATTTGATAAACTAATTTTTTAACGTATGGAGTTAAAGCTCCATAGTTAACGCTTCCCAATTCAACTATAGACTTAGGAATAGGAATTCCAGATTTTACTCCATCAGAAACTCCCCTAACAAATTCTAAAAACTTTTCTTCTATTTCTTTATTTCTTTTATTTTCCTGCAATAAATCAAACCAAAACTGACAAACTCCAACAAAAAATGCAACTCCCAACATAGGCTTAAACCATCTAGACTTTTCTGGCAACAAAACAATGATTGCAAATATGAGCAAAAATATTCCTAAAGCAATTCCAATCATATGTCTTAATTTAAATTTCATTTACATTTCACCTTTAGATGTTTCTAACAATAATATGAACAAAACGTTAAGCAAAGGCAACAAAACAAAAGTACCCATTGTTGCTAAAGTTGATATTGGAATTCCAGATATCATTGGAGATATTTTCTCCAATATTGCAAAAGTGACTATGAATAATAATGGACCTGCAATTAAAAAACCAGTGTAAACTTCAGAATACGTAGCTATAGTTTCTAAATGCTTTTTTTGAGAAAATCCATATTTTGTTAAACTATCATTCGATTTATCATCTAAATATTGTCTCATATCTCCACCAGTTTCAATTGTAGATATCATTCCATTAAACAATTCTTTCAAATCCGGTGAAGGTGTTGTTCCGGCGACACTTTTTAATGCATTAGTTAAGTTATATCCAAAAACATTAACATAATTTAAAACTCTTTTTATTTCCTCTCCTAATTCCTCATATTCATTTGAATCAACTAATAATTGAAATATCTTTATAGGTTGCGAACCAGAACCAGCAACAGCCGCCATATGCACCATTGCAAAAACTAATTCTTGATTTATTTTATTTTTCCTATCATTCATAATTATTCTCGGATAAATATAAACCATTCCAAAAGTTAAAACTGATATTATTATAGACATGAAAAAAGCAATAAAAACATTTTTAGTCCATAAAAATAGCCCTATCAAAGAGATTGGAAACATTAAAACAGATGTAAATAATATTATACTAATATACGTTTTTGATAATATCCTTATATTAGAAGAACTCAAAGATTGCATTAATGGTCTAAAAAAATCTTCATATTTACTTGTTAGTTTGAAAGATAAATTCTCCATAAAAAAATTAGAAAGTTTTGCATAAATATTAGTTTTATACATCACAGAAGCACTAATATCACTTTTTACAGTTTTATTTTGACTTTTTGATTTAATAAATTTTTTAACAGAACTATGTTCAATTTTTAATTCTTTTAGAAATTTTTTCTTCTGTCTATCATCAACTGAAACAGAATCTTCTACTTCAACCTTCTTTTTTTTACGAGAAAATAATTTTTTAATTTCATTATTCATATTATACCAAATTTTTTCAATACTGCGTTTGGGTCTTTATAGTATTCATTAATTATTTGCTGGACTGTGTGAAAATCAAATATTTTATGATCATTCATACTGTTTAATAATAACGTTCTTCTTTTCCACTCATTCAACAATACTTCTTGACTTATACCTTGTTGAGTCATTAACTTTTTAAAAACATAACTTTCAGCAGCATAAATATACTTATCTTCAACAGGATCCCAATAAAATGGTCTATTCAAAACATTTCCTTTTTCATCATTGATAGAAATAATTTCCATCAACTCCATCATTCTCCTAACTTCTTTTCCTTTTACTCTTGTAGATGCCATTGAAACAACCGCATCCATAGTTTCCACTAAAGAAGATGATAAGTTAATTGGTGGAGTTTCTAATCTTTTTATCATTGTATCAACTGAATTAGCGTGCATTGTACCAAAAGAAGGATGACCTGATGCCATTCCTTGGAATAAAACATAAGCTTCTTCACCTCTAATCTCACCAACAATAACATAATTTGGGTGTTGTCTAAAACTTTCTTTCAATAAGTTAAATAAAGTAATTTCTCCATACTTTTGCCCAACCAAATTAGCTAAACCTACACCAGCCCTAGCAACAGAAGGCAACCAGTTATCATGTTCTAAATTTAATTCTCTTGTATCTTCAATAGAAACAATTCTAGCTTGAGGAGGAATAAAAAACGTTAACGCATTCAAGAAAGTAGTTTTACCTGATGCAGTCCCTCCGATTATCATTACATTTCTTTCATATTCAATTAACAACCACAAATAAGCCAAAATGTCAGCATTTATTGTACCAAAATTAATTAACTGTATTGGAGACCATGGATTTTTTGTAAACTTTCTAATTGTAAACGTTGGTCCTCTTGAAGAAATATCTTCTGTGAATGTTGCATTAACTCTCGAACCATCTGGTAAAGCACCATCTAATAAAGGAGTAGCATAAGAAATGTATTGTCCACATCTTTGTGCCAATTTTTCAACAAATGCAGCAGTTTCTTTATTACTATAAAACATAATACTAGTTCTCAAATTTCTAAACTTTCTATGTACAACATATATTGGAAAATTTATACCATTACATTCAACATCTTCAATAAAATAATCATTCATAAAAGGTTCAACAGTTCCTAAACCAACAAAATCTCTATAAATAAAGTACATTACTTTTAAATAAGAATCTCTTGATAAAGCAATTTGTAATTCATTCAAGAAAACTTTAACATTCTTCTCCAAATAAGAAATTGTTTTTTCTCTTTTCTCTATATTGATAAAACTAATATTAATTAATTCTTTGATTCCTTCCTCAAGTAAAATCAAAACTTTTTTTTCCTTTGGCGTTAATATTGGTTCTTCAACATAATAAACTACTTCCTTTATTTTAGGATCCCAATAAATATGTGCAAATGCATAAGGTGCCATTAAAGGATACCTAAAATTAATTTGTTCCTTAGCAACATCTGGAAAAACAGGAATATCTATATTTGGTTCTATCCTAAATATCACTTCCTCCTTTTCAGGAAGCTCCATCAAACTCTTTTTATTTTCCATTTCAGGTAATTTTTTTATCATATTTGACTCAATTTTATTGTTGTAGCAGTTCCAGCATCATTTTGTCCTTCATTGTATATTAACAAATTTACTTCACCAGAAACTACTTCGCTACCCGTATAATCTAATTCTATTACTGGGGGATTACTAAGATAATTAAGTTTCAATTCAACATTATACTTTCCCTTAACTCCACTTTCAGTACTAAGTATTGTTAAACTTCCTTCTTCAACCGGAGCATCAATTTCCGAAATCAGGGCAGAACTTTCAAAACTAAAAACTATATTTTCTTCCGTTTCATCAGGATTTATTATGAAGTCTCCTCTACCAATATCTATAGTCACAACTCTCTGTGAACCAGGGCCTTCATGATAAACTGTCTTAATATTCTTGTCTAAAACTAACATCAATTCTTTAGTTTGTTTTGAAGTATAACTATCTTTCATCTTCTGAATTGCAGGCAAACCTGCAGCTAAAATAATCGTTAAAAGAACTACACCTAAAGCAGTGTATAAAATAGCTGAAACCCATACATCACCCTTCTTTTTCATAATTTAATTCTTGAAAAATTCTATTTATATAGATTTCTAAAAATTATTAAAGAAAAAAAGAAAAAAGTAAGAAGTTTACTTAGTTATTTCTATTGCGGCACAATCCATCTTACAGCCTTCACCAACATCTGAAGACACAGTTGTAATTATTCTTGCTTTAAATGGTAATGCTGCACCATAATCCACAGCTGTAGAACTAAATGCACCTAATTGAGTAACTGCAACAGGTAATGGACCGGCAACAGTTGAACCAGCACCATCTAAAAATACTACATTAACATCATCATAACCAGTAGATCCTTGATTTGTAACAGTAAACACAGTAGTAGCAGCCGCAAATCCACCAGTTACCGAACCAACAGCAGCCAAACAAATGTTTCCTACATCAGCTTGACAATCAGCAAGATTGGTCTGATCATTCACAGTTCCACTAATCCAAGTAATAACTAAAACCGCTAAAACTATTGTAAATCCAACAATCAAAACAGTAGCAATTAATGGACTTATACCCTTTTTATCATTCAAAATAATACACCTCCTTTTTTAATATTAGTATTATTATTCTCTAATAATCCAGATTTATTTAATATTTAAATGTTTTGGTAAAAAAAATCATACTAACTACAAACAATATTAGCTTTCTGCGCCTTCTCACTACAATATCTAGTCTTTCCACCACCATAAACCATTGGCACAATATCAAACTCCAAATTCTTTCCAACATCCTGAGTATCAACTTCAAAACTTACTTTATTATTTATTCCTGGGAAAATAGCATAAGGAATTTCCTCAGTAAAAGTATTTCCAGTATTTCCAAAACCATCAACCTTAAACCCGCCAATCTTTACACTTCCACTATTCTGAACAAAAAATGAAACTATTTTTTTTGTTGGATCATTGCCAGTACATTCTGGAGAACTAACACTATAATCTAAATCATTAACACAAACCTTTTCCAAATCAACTTTTGACTTTTCTAATTGTTTACCAATTAAATCACCATACCACCAAAAGACTAAGAAAGCTATAACAATAGTAATCGCAACTAACAAAATCGTTGCAACCAATGGCGAAACCGCTTTTTTATTCATTTTCATATTACCTAATAAATTAACTATTTAAAACTGTCGGGTCATCAATAACAATTTTTTTATCAACACAGTTTATTAATTCATCTTCAACTTTTATCCAAGGTATTAACTCAATACTTACAAAATCATCATCTCCAGCAGATATAGGATTAATTCCACATAAAACAAAATTTTCGAGAGTTATATCTGAAGAATAACCCCTATCCATTTCCACAAAAATAATTTTTGAATCACCAGGGGTTAAAGGATTTTCACCATTGGTAGCACTATCAAAATCATTATACTCACACCATTGCAAACCTCTATCTAAAGTTATTCTTCCAACAGTTAATTTTTGAATAGAAAATGAACCTTCATTACTAAGTTCTATCAGCAAACTACCTCCCCCTATCATTTTATCCACTCTTTCGACAGAGATCCTAACATCATCACAATATTTAATATCTGGTTCAGGAACATTATCTTTTATATTATCAATCATTGCAGGAATAATTATAAACGCCATAGTAACTGAAAATGCAACTATCAACACCCAAGAAACTAAGGGGCTCACTCCTTTTTTATTCATGTTATTAATCATTTTATACCTTTTTTATATCTTTCTAATTAACTGCTTGCTGAACGTTAGATGAAAGTAATGGATCCCATTCACTACCTGAGGCCCCATAAGTTTCGTCTACAACTTTAATATCATTGCTTGCCCTTATTATAACCTTAAACTCAGGCCCATTAGCTAAATCAAAAGGATGTATAACTCCGGCCAAGCTTAAATCAAAAGGTTGATTACCCACAGTTACATCACTCCAATCCTCTCCAAATTGTTCTGAAGTTACAGGAACTTTATAAATGAAATCTTTTCCTCCGATTTGTATTGTAACATCTTGGATCAACTCCTGATCTACACCTAATACATCATTATATGTATCACTAGAACTAACACCCCCACTAACATCCAAATAATTCTTCAAATAAACATTAGTTCCATCACCATAAATATATAATAAACCTAAATTAGGATTTCTTTGTTTAGCATGCCCCAAAAAATCCAAAGTAAATACCTCAATTCTATCATTAACATTTTCTTTATTCTTCAAAGCAGAATTAATAACAAACGCAGACTCAGAAATATAATTTTGTGAAACATCATCAAAATCTTCCCAAATAAAAGGTTCTGTAATTTTATTAACCTGATATGTTACTCCATAAATAGTTAAAGATAATATAAACACAATAATCAAATAAAACTGCCCTCTTTTATCCATAACAAAATAAAAACAATTTAATTTATATACTTAACGATTAAACTCTAAAACATCTTTAGCAATATCATGCAGTTCAACAACTTCTTCATATAATTCATGTTTATATCCTTCTATCTCATCTCTAATTAAATATTCATTATAAACTTTGAACATAAAACTAAGAATTGCATTTTTTTGCCATTTATTTCTATAATCTAACTCCATTTTCCCGGTAAAAATCAATCTTATCTCCCCATTAACTAAATTTTTGGATAATGAATTAACTTTTTTCATTTCAACAACTAGTTTAACTTTAAACTTATAATATTCAGTTACCTTTCTTTCACCACTAAAAACATATTTATATTCATTACCTTCAGGTCTACCTTTTTCACCAAACTCTTCCTCTTGAAAAACATAATCATTCTCAGAAAACCATTCTTTCAACTTATTATACAATCTATCAAAATCAAAAACTCCATTATATTTAAGTATCAAACCTGGAGAAGGTATTACTTTCTCTTCTTTTTCAATCATAAAAATAAATTTAGTTTGATATATTAATAAATCTTACTCTTTACAAGAATCACACAACCATTTTCTTCCAATTTTTGTTAATGGGCCATAAGAAGAACAAGAATAGCAGTTTCCTTCAAAACTACCTCTTAATTTAGATTTTCTATCATTTTCTCTAATTTTAAAACCTTCAATCCTTATTTCATACAAATCAGGTTGTATACTCAAAATATCTTTATATGTTAACAATCCCACAACATTTCCATTCCTAACAATTGGAAGTCTTCTTATTTCCTCATTTTTCATTAATATCATAGCATCATACAAATCTAGTTCAGGACTAGCAAACACAGGATTTTTAGTCATAACAGATTCAGCTCTAGCAGTTTTAATATTTATTTCATTACCCAAAGCTTTAGTAAGTAAATCTTTTTCAGTAATTATACCAATTAATTTTCTTCCATCTGCGACAATTAAGCTTCCAACATTCTCTTTTATCATCTTTTGAACACAAGAATGAACACTATCGCTAGCCTTAGCAAATACAGGAGATGTAGTCATAGCATCTATAACTTTTATACCTGTTTTCATGATATATTCTATAGTTAAACAAAATTAATAAGCTTATCTATTTATAAATAAAATATACAAAAAATTTATAAACAATAGCAAGTTCTGAAAAGCGCTATAAGGAGTAAAAATGTCAGAAAAACAACCAGTATACATATTATCAGATGATAGTCAAAGAACTATCGGAAGAGATGCTCAAAGAAATAACATTATGGCTGCAAAATTAGTTGCAGAAACAGTTAGAACTACATTAGGTCCAAAAGGTATGGATAAAATGCTAGTGGACAGTTTAAACAATGTAGTTATCACAAATGATGGTGTAACAATTCTAGAAGAAATGGCTATTGAACATCCAACAGCAAAAATGATTGTTGAAGTAGCAAAAACACAAGAAAAAGAAGTTGGAGATGGCACAACAACTGCAGTTGTTTTAGCAGGTGAATTACTAAAAAACGCAGAAGTATTACTAGATAAAAAAATACATCCAACAATAATAACAAAAGGTTATAGATTAGCCGCTGAAAAAGCACAAGAAATTCTTGCTCAAATAGCAGAAGATATTACAATAGAAGATGAAGAGCTATTAAGATGTATTGCCGAAACCGCCATGACTGGTAAAGGCGTAGAATCTGCAAAAGAAAAAATAGCAAAATTATGCATTGAAGCAATGAAACAAGTTCAATCAGAAGAAAAAACTGAACTTGAAGATATTAAAATAGAAAAACAAGTTGGTGCAGGCATATCAGATTCAGAATTAATCAGAGGAATAGTTTTAGACAAAGAAAGAACTCACTCAGAAATGCCAAAAAAAATAGAAAATGCAAAAATAGCATTAATTGATGCGCCATTAGAAATCAAAGACACAGAAATTGATGCAAAAATACAAATTACAGACCCAACACAATTACAATCTTTTTTAGATCAAGAAGAACTAATGTTAAAAAGAATGGTAGATAAAATAGTCAGTTCTGGCGCAAACGCAGTTTTTTGTCAAAAAGGAATTGATGATATTGCACAATATTTCTTAGCTAAATCCAAAATATATGCAGTAAGAAGAGTAAAAGAATCTGACATGAAAAAACTAGCAAAGGCTACTGGTTCTAGAATTATATCTAACTTAAAAGAATTAAAAGCTGAAGATTTAGGAAAAGCAGGTTCAATAGAAGAAAAGAAAATCGGCGATGAAAACATGACTTTTGTTACAAAATGTGAAAATCCAAAAGCAGTCACATTATTAATTCGTGGCAGCACAGAGCATGTTGTAGATGAAGTTGAGCGTGCAGTAAAAGATGCACTAGGAGATATAAACGCCGCATTAAAAGTTGGAAAAATAGTTGCAGGCGCAGGTGCTCCAGAAATGGAAGTTGCAAAAGGATTAAGAGAATATGCTAATAGTTTATCTGGAAGAGAACAACTCGGAGTTCTAGCATTTGCAGAATCACTAGAAATAATACCAAAAACACTAGCAGAAAACGCAGGTTTAGATCCAATTGATATTTTAACAGAAATGAAAGCTAAACATGATAACGGAGAGAAATGGGCTGGTGTTGATGTTTTTGAAGGAGAAATAGTAGACTCTTGGAAACAAGGAGTTATTGAACCTTTGAAAGTTAAAACACAAGCAATCAAAAGCGCATCAGAAGTGGCAGAATTAATATTAAGAATTGATGACATAATCGCAAGTTCTAGCACAAAAAATTCAAACCAAAACATGCCAAACCCAGAAATGATGTAAAATGAATATCGGCGAACAATTAAAACAATGTCTGGACCATTACAAAGATGTAATAGAACCAATGATAGATGAAGAAAGATATTTCTGTGCAGGAATGGAACTAGGAAATCTGGTGTTCGGATTAAATGAAACATATAAAGAATCAAAAAGTTTAATGAATTTACGTTCAAGTACATACGTTTTTGGACTAATTGGTAGATTGGGTACATTAAAAGAAGTTTGTTTAGAAGAACCTCCAAGGAAAGAATCTATAATGTCAGTGAGAGAATTAGTCAGAGAAAGAGCAGGATTAGTTAGTTTAGTATCTCAATCGCTCATAAGCAGAGAAAGTAAAAATACAGAAAACCCAGAAATCTAAAAGTAATTTAAAAAATTAAAAATGTCACCAAAAAGATTAGAAGATGTTATGAGATTAGAAAATAATCATATAATTATTGACTGTTGTCCTAGAAAAGGAGACAGAACCGTTCCTGTGGATTCAGCAAACTGCTTAGTAAATATATCAGAAGAGTATGAAAAAGATGACTTATTTGAGGGAAAGAGAGCAAAATATACATTCTATATGAACATTGGTATTGTCCTCGGTATGGTTGCAAGAAATGAAGAACTAGTTGTAACCTGTCCGATATGTCATGAGAGATACAATATCCAACACAAAAAGATAAGAGAAATATATAAGGACCATCTAGAATTCTTATTTCCAGGCAGATTTGAAGAAAGTTAACTAAAGAAAAAATTTATAAAAACTCTTTCTTATTTTTAATTATGTTTTTTAAAACCAAAAAGACAACATTTAAAGAAATTAATGATTTTATAAACTCAGAGCTAGAAAGAAAGAAATTTACTTCTGCACTTGCTGCCTATCATCAACTAAGAGAAGTATATAATAGTTCAAACGAACAAGAAAAATATTACAATGAATTAAATGAAATTACAAGAAAATTAATCATTTTAACAAAAGTGCAAGAATTACATAATTTAATACACACAAACGATTTAGAAAGTATAGGAAGAATTTTATCTGAAATAAGAGAATGGCTAAAAGAAAATAATGGTAGAAATTTTTACAGTTACATAGATCATCATCATGATAGATGTCTAAAGATATATTTATACAAACAAAAAAAAGAAGAGTTAAAATTTCAAATAGATAATATCCATAAATTAATGGAAGAAGAAAATTATGATATTGCTTTAATGCAATTCCCAGAACTAATGAGAGTTTACAATGAAATGTCTACTTATCACAGAAACGAAGAAATTATAAAAGAGTTAGAACAACTAAAATCTCAGATAAAAATGTCATTATTAAAACAAAGAGCTTATGGAGAAGTAGCAGAATTAAATATTAAAAGAGTAAGAAAATTACTAGAAGATGAAGACATAGACTCTTCTAGAAAAAGATTTAGTGATATTTTCGAGAGGATATAACCATGTTTAAATTTTTTAAAGATAAAATTAAAGGAGCATTAAAGAATATTTCTAAAACGGTTGAAGAAAAATCTGATGAATTAATACAAAAAGAAATAACAGAAGAACCAAAGATTGCTCAACCAATAATGACTAGAGAAAAAAAGATAGAAAAAATAGCAGACAAAAAATCAATAGCCCAAAAAATAAAAGAAAAAATAACAACAAGAAAAATTTCTAATGAAGAGTTTGAAGAATTATTCTGGCAGTTAGAAATAGTTTTAATGGAAAATAATACGGCTATTGAAGTAATTGAAAAAATAAAAGAAAGTTTAAAATTAGATTTAGTTAATGTACCAATAGAAAGAAATAAAATAGAAAAAACGATAGAAGACAATCTTAAAGCTACAATAAAAGAATTATTTAAAGATACTAATTTTGATTTAATTTCTAAAATTAAAAAAGCAGACAAACCTTATGTTATATTATTTTTGGGTGTTAATGGTTCAGGGAAAACAACAAGCATAGCCAAACTAACTAAATTATTACAAAATAATAATCTAAAAGTTGTTCTAGCCGCAGCAGATACATTCAGAGCAGCAGCTATTGATCAACTAGAAACCTGGGGTAAAGAACTAGATATTAAAGTAATAAAACATGATTATGGAGCAGACGCAGCAGCAGTTGCTTTTGACGCAATAAAACACGCCAAAGCAAAAAAAATTGATGTTGTTTTAATAGATACTGCTGGTAGAATGCATTCTAATACTAATTTAGTGGATGAACTTAAAAAAGTTGTTCGTGTTACTCAACCAAATCTAAAAGTTTTTGTTGGCGAAAGTATTACAGGAAATGATTGTATCGAACAAGCTAAAAAATTTGATCAAGCTGTGGGCATTGATGGAATAATACTAGCAAAAGCAGATGTTGACGAAAAAGGCGGAACCGCAATTTCAATTTCTTATGTTACTGATAAACCCATTTTATATTTAGGAACTGGCCAAAAACTAGAAGATTTAGAAAAATTTGATGTGTCTAAAATAATGAAAGGTTTAGGATGGTAACAGAATATTTTATAAATAAAAAAGTATTAAAAAAACCATGAAAGCTTTAACCATAAAACAACCATATGCAGAATTAATTCTACAAGGAAAAAAAGTTATTGAATTAAGAAAATGGAAAACAAATTTTCGTGGAGAATTTTTAATACATGCTTCTAACAATATAGATAAAGAAGCAATGAAAAAATATGGTTTTGATGATTTACCTGTAGGCGCAATAGTTGGAAAAGCTAAACTAGTAGATGTAAAAGAATATAAATCAGAGAAAGAACATAAAAAAGATAAACATTTACACCTAGTAGAAGAATACAAAGAAAAATATGCTTTCATATTAAAAGAAGCAGACAAATATGATAATCCTGTACCATGTAAAGGTGCATTAAACTTCTGGGATTTTAAGTAAAAACTATTTTCTTGCTTCAATGATAAGAGAAGATTCCCTTTTAACAATTTCTGAATAATAAACATTTTCGAATTGATCATAAAAAGGAGATAGCAGACAACTATAAAGAGTACTTTAATGAAATCTGGGACAAATCAAAGCCTCTAAACAAGAATTTTTTATAAATTTCAAATCTAACAAAAACATTTATAACATAGAAGCTAGCCCTAATTCTTTTTTTTGCCTATCCTCAAGATTAATGGCCCCGCAGTACAACCCAAAATAAGTTTTCCATGGCTCTTGACCTTCCAAAGCGTATCCTAATTCTGCCCAACCCTTTTCAAAAAAAGAAATGACCCCGATAAAAGTAGCTTGTTTACGTAAAGGATATGCTTGATGCATTTTTAGAGCTATATCAACCATGCTACCTTCATGTATTCTTATTCTTCTTAAGCTCCTTGCCAATTCTTGATTACCCATACAAAAAGGAATAAAGAAAATCTTTTAAATGTTATGTTTTTAATTAAAAAGAATTCTTTATAAACTCTAATTTTTAACTGATTTTCATGGTAATGGAAAATCTAGGCACATCTTTAAGGAATGTACTAAAGAGAATAGCTGGAGCTCCAATAGTTGACGAAAAGTTAGTAAATGAATTAGTAAAAGACATTCAAAGAGCTTTATTACAAGCAGATGTCAATGTTCAATTAGTTTTTCAATTAAGTAAAAACATAAAAGAAAGAGCCTTAGAAAAAAACTTACCAAAAGGAATTAGTCCTAGAGAATATTTAGTAAAAATAGTTTATGAAGAATTAACTAAATTTTTAGGTGGAACTCCAAAGCCAATTCAAATTAAAGAAAAACCATTCAAAATAATGTTAGTTGGTTTATTTGGTAATGGTAAAACAACAACTGCAGGTAAACTAGCAAAATATTATAGCAAACGTGGAAACAAAGTTGCAATTTTAGGTTTAGATGTTCACAGACCAGCAGCTATGAAACAAGTTGAACAAATAGCAAAAAAAGTCAACGTTCCATCATTTATAGGAACTACTGAAAAAAAAGCAGTTGATATTTGGAAAAAACATAAAGATGAATTAAACAAATTTGATATAATAATAATAGATACTGCAGGTAGAGATGCTTTATCTGATGATTTAATCAAAGAAATTAAAGATTTAAATAATACGATAAAACCAGATGAAAAATTACTAGTTATTTCTGCAGATATTGGTCAAACAGCTGAAAAACAAGCAAAAGAATTTCATGATTCTTGTAATATTACTGGAGTTATAGCAACAAAAATGGATGGTACTGCTAAAGCGGGTGGTGCTCTATCTGCTTGCTCAGTCACACAAGCTCCAATTAAATTTATTGGTGTTGGTGAACAAATAGATGATTTAGAAGAATTTAATCCAGAAGGCTTTGTAGGTAGATTATTAGGAATGGGTGATATTAAATCGTTATTAGAAAAAGCAAAAGAAGTAATTTCTGAAGAAGAAGCTCAAGACATGGGTAAAAAATTCCTTAAAGGAGATTTTAATTTCTTAGACATGTATGAACAAATTATTGCAATGAAAAAAATGGGACCAATAAATAAAATTATGGAAATGATTCCAGGCTTTTCTAATATGAAAATACCAAAAGAAGCACTACAAGTTCAAGATGATAAAATAAAAAAATGGAAATGTATAATGCAAGCAATGACAAAAGAAGAACTTGAAGATCCAGAAAAAGTTTTCAATAGAACAAGAATAGATAGAATAGCAAAAGGTTCAGGAGTCACAACTGGGGAAGTTAGAGAATTATTAAAACATTATAAACAAACCAAAAAAATGGCAAAGTTAATGAAAGGTGATCCTGAAAAATTAATGAAAAAGTTTAAAGGTAAGTTACCTGGAATGTGAATTATGAAGATTTTACATCGTGGCGCAGAGGCAATTTTATATCTAGAAAATAATGTTTTAATAAAGGAAAGAATTTCAAAAAGTTACAGACATAAATTCATAGATAATGCAAAGACAAAATATCCCACAAGAAAAGAATTTAAATTACTAACAAAAGCTGCACAATTTATCAACGTTCCAAAAGTTTTGGAAATAGATGAAGAAAATAAAAAAGTTAAAATGGAATATCTAAAAGGTGATGTTCTAAAAAATACACTAGATAACTATCCAAAAAGAAAAAAAATAGCAGAATTAATTGGTGAACAAACCGCAATAATGCATGATAATGATATAATTCATTCAGATCTAACAACATCTAATATGATATTAAAAGATAATAAAGTTTACTTTATAGATTTTGGTTTAGGTTATATTTCAAAAAAAATAGAAGACCGAGCAGTAGACTTGCATTTATTAAAACAAGCACTAGAATCAAAACACTACAAACATCATAAAGAATTATATGAAAGTTTTCTAAAAGGTTATAAAAAAAGTAAGAATTATCAAAAAGTATTAACTCAATTAGAGCAAGTAGAAAAACGTGGTAGGTATAAAAGAAAAAGTAGTTAGTTCAAAACATTTTTAAACTCGTCAAAATCCATAACATTTACAGCCCCATAGTGTAGTGGCCCAGCACACGAGGTTTTGGTCCTCGGGACCCAGGTTCGAATCCTGGTGGGGCTATATCTCATTTTTATTATAAGTAATGAAGTTGTAAAATTACCCCGATCTATACATAACATATTTGTAATAATTTCGTTTAGGCTCCCAATCAGGTATTGGTCCGTCAGATAATTCAAACCCCAAGATTTAAATTTATCAATTATTTCTGGATGCTCTGCAGGAACAAGTTCAACTAATTGTTTATATCCTTTACCATATTTATCTTTCAAATATGCAACAAGCAAGTCTAAAGCAAGTTTGCCAGTACCTTTTACTGTTGTGCCATGATGTCTTAACCCAAAGGTACCATGCAATTTGTCTGGAATAAAATAACCAGTCAATCCAACTTTAAGTCCATCAAGAATAATATAAAAATAATTACCAGATTCAGGTTTGTTTGTCTTAGCTGCCTCAGCCCAACGTTGGATAGAATGTTTAGTATTTGTAGCACTTTTTTGATTTGCCCATATTGAATCAATTAATTTAAATAATTCATTTTTATCACTATTAAAATCATCAATTAAAATCTCTTTTAATATCAAAACCATTCTTCAAAAAAAGAGAATATTATTTAAAAAGATTATCTTTCTATTATATAAACAATACTAGAAGAATAAGATTGTATGTCATTTCTTTCATCCTCAACCTCAATATAATAAGCTATACTTTCATCTTGTGGTAAAACACTCTTTGAAGCAACATATTTAGTTCCATCTTTTTGCATTTCTACTTCGAACCATTCTCCCTCTTTTCTTGTAAGATCATCGCTAATAGAATTATAATTTGTTCCATAAAACAATCTTACTTTGTTAATACTTTCTGCATTACTCACTGTTGCTTCAATTACATCTCCGTTATTATTAACACTAACAATAGGGGTCTTTCTACCAAAGAAAGTTCTATCAATAATAGATCTCCAATTTGCTAAATGCTGTTTACTTCCCCATCCGTGAGGATAATCAGCAACAAACTCTAAAGCTTTTGGTTCATCTAACTTCAAAAATAAACTATTTAATGTTTGAATTGGTTCCCTATCATTTGTACCAACATTTGTCATTGAAACCTTACCTTCTAACTTTTCAGTAAACTGATAAGGATCAAAATAATATTGATATTGTTTACCAGACCAAGTATTTAACCAAGGTAAAGCCTCATCAGAAGTACCATAAAGATTTTCTCCGCCAAACTCTTGTTCGACAAGTTCCCAATAATTAATTTGATCAGGACCAGCAAAAGCATTAGACATAAAACCTTTGACTCTAGAATCTACAGCAGCCAAAGTCCATTGAGTATTTCCTCTTTTTGAACTTCCAGTTGTCACAAACTCAGTTGGATTTCCAGCTTCATCAAAACTATTCAACATAGTCATAGCTCTCATATAATCTTGAGTTAAAGGAACTACAACATTTCTTGTCAAATCATTATCTTCAAGCATTAATGTTTTAAAAGCCTGAGACAATTGCGATTCACTATCATAACCAAAAGGACCTGGTGGATATCCGCAACTACAGGCATATACAGGTACACCTAAAATAATTGCTGTATTCTGGGCAAAATCCTCTAAGAAATCAGGTCCAGTCTGCACATCCTTAGAATAACCTTCCATAATAGCAGCCTTACCTTTATTTGCTTCAGGCATATTTTCGGGAATATAAATAGTTCCTGTATTGTAAATATCTACTCCTCTCCAATTAGTTACATAATATTTAACATCAATAGCTCTTAAAGTTCCTAAGCTCGTAGTAACTATTTTATCACCAGTGATTTGTGTGTTTAAACTAGATTCATCAAACATTTCATTCATATCAAACAAATTTTCTGGTCCTTTAAAAGCAGTACAATCTTTACTACAACTAGTTTCATCTTCACTAGGTGAACAAATATCATCACCGCAAACAGCCTCTTTAGGTTCATCATCTGATTTTCGGATAACAACTTCTTTCTTTTTTGAAGTTTTCTGACCTTCAGAATTTAAAACGGTAAGTATCAAAGTAACTTTATTTAAATCTTTATTAGGAATTGTATAGCTAAATTCTTTTTCACAAGTAATTTCATTATTACAACTAAACGTCTTTTTCAAATCAAATCCTTTAACTTCTAACTCAAATCCTTTTATCCCTTTACTATCACTTAATGAAATTTTAACGGTAGCAGACTGCCCTGCAATTGGAATTTGAGGAGTTACAGAGAATTCTTTTATAGAAGTGGTTCCTTTTCCTCCAGATATACCAAATAAATATATTAAACCGATTATTAAAATAACTATCAATACAAACATCGCAACAACTAAATGTACCTTTCTCTTAACCATAAAAAGGATGAGATTTTTAAAGATATATAAAAGTTTCCAATATTAGTATATTTTATATTTTCACAAATTTTATAAATTTATTCAAACAAGAATTAAACTATGATAACTGAAAAAAAAGTAGGTAAGGTTTTTGCCTATTTCCCAAAAATAGGTGTAGCTGCGGTACAAATAACAGAAGACCATATAGAAATAGGTGACACAATTCATTTCAAAGGAAACATGACAGACTTTGAACAAGAGATAGAATCCATGCAAATTGATAAAAAGGAAGTTGATTACGTAGAAGCTGGAAAATCTGTAGGAATTCAAGTAAATGAAAAAGTAAAACCTGGAGACGAGGTATACAAAGCTTTATAAATATTAGATTTTCTCATTTTTTTATAGGGTAAGCTGGTGGAAGCTCGCTTATACCAGAAATAGTTATCTATTTCTAAAAAGCAAAGCTTATAAGCTAGGACTTTAGGCTAAAACTACAATATGGCAAGGATACATTCAAGAAAGAAAGGAAAATCTGGAAGCAACAGACCAGAAGAAAATAAAAATCAATCTTGGCAAAGATATAGTGCCAAAGAAGTTGAAAGTTTAGTTGTAAAAATAGCTAAGACAGGCAAAAAACCTAGCCAGATTGGTATGATTCTTAGAGATTCTTACGGTGTTCCTGATGTAAAAACAATTACCTCAAAAAAACTATCACAAATTCTTGTAGACAACAAAGTAAAACAAGAATTACCAGAAGATTTAATTTATTTAATCAAAAAATATATAGAAGTTGCTGAACATTTCGAAAAAAACAAACAAGATATGACAGCAAAACGTGGTTTACAATTAACAGAAAGTAAAATTAACAGAATTGTAAAATATTACAAAGCAAATAAAAAGCTACCAAAAGAATGGAAGTTCGAAAGAGAAAAAGCTAAATTATTAATAGGTTAAAATGGCACAAGCAAAACAATCTTCAAAATCAGCAGAAAAAAGAAAGAAAAAGAAATGGGTTAGTATTCACTCACCAAAATCTTTCGGCTCAGCTGAACTTGGTGAAAGTTATGTTAATACTCCTCAAGAATTAATAGGAAGAAATATTCGTGTAAATCTTGCTTCAATAATGAAAGTTAAAAATTCTAATGTTAGAATAAAATTTGTTGCAAAAGAAGTAAAAGAAGATCATGTTATAACTGAAGCAGAAAGTTATGAAATACTTTCCAACCAGGTTAATAGAATTGTAAAGAAAGGAAAAACAAAGATTGATGACTCTAGAGTTTTAACAACAAAAGATGAAATTAAGTGCACAATAAAAACTATAATTATTACAAGAAACAGAATAAAAGGTGGGCTTTCAGCTATATTAAAAAATGAAGCAATTAAATTCATAGAATCTGAAGTTAAATCAAAAACATTTGAAAAATTATTCGAAGAAGTAATAATGTATAACTTCCAGAAAGCATTAAAAGACCATTTAAAAAAGATCTCACCAATACAAATAATTGAGATCAAATATTTCGGAAAATAATTAATTTTTCCATAAATTATACTTTTCTAAATGTCTATTATTTTTGAATCCTATTAATTTCATCCAAAGTTCTAAATTCTTTGTTCCATATATATAAATTCTTGATTTATACTGATATTTTTTAGTTCTTTTATCAAAATAAACTTCTTTAACAATATGCCCGAATTTAAAACCTAATTGTCTCAATAGTTTTTCTATATCTTCTGTTAGTAATCTACTAGCAAATCCACATTTAATAATGGGATATTTACCTTTTCGTTTAAACATTAGGCAGAAATCGGTATCGGCAAGGCCTCTGATAAACCTGGCTTGCATAATTTTATTTGAATTTAATATGATTTCAGGTATTCTACATGTTCTAGACTTATTTCCACACGGAATTCCTAAACTTTTAAGGTAAAGAACTATCTCTTTTGAATATTTTCTGCTAGTTAATTCATTATTTTTTGGATTAGTTATTCTTAAACTTGTTTTGAATAAATCATAAAAAATAGCATTAATATAATTTTGATGATAATCTAAATCTTTAGAAAAATCACCAGCAATAGAAATACAATAAACTTTTTTCTTATCTCTTTCAGTAGAACATTGTATATTTCCATCTCCAATAATTATTCCCATAAATTCAGCTAAATTTTCATTAATTTTCATACAAAGTGTAAGATAATTTAGTTTAAAAATCTCATCATGGTGGTTGGCAAGCTGGCAAGCCATTTCAGTTAACTTTTTAAACAAATATTTAAGCTTATTTTTATGCCTCAATAGCTCAGTAGGTAGAGCGCGGGTTTTGTAAACCTGAGGTCGAGGGTTCAATTCCCTCTTGAGGCTCTTTAATATAAATTTCCACTATAAATCAATTATTGAAAATTAAATAACTTAATAGTAGTAACAAATAGAAAGATTTATAAACATATAACTATCGAGATTTTTATTACGTTTAAAATATTAGGGAAAAATACAAAATGGCAAAAATAGGTATTATAGAAGATAGTGTAAGTGATATAGTAAATAGATATTCCTGGCTAACAAGAAATCATGAAGTTTATGTTAGTTATCAAGGAGAAATAATAGAACCTAGTGATTTAAAGAGTAATCTTGTTACATTAAGAGAAGCCGGATTTAACCCAGATAAAGTTCAAATGACACTCTTAGAATTACCATCAGATAATTTATTTCAACAAATTAGAAGTATGTTACAAAAACAACCAAGAGGAGGATTAGTAAATTTTCCTGAGGATTTAGATGTTTACTTTGTAGATGGTTTAAGAGGTGGTTACCGAAAGTTTGTAGAAAGATATGGGAAAACAAAAATACATGTAATAAGTGGAAGTCCCAATATTATTACAGATGCAAAAAGATTAGGTTTCTCAGCAGTAGAATGTAATAATTCAAAGAGTTTCATTGAAAAAATTCTTTTATAAGAGATTAAGCAAAAACAACTTAATAATTATTTAACCTCCTGAGGCTTATTTAAAAAACCAAAACATTTAAATTAATCAATTCTAATTTCTAATTTATGTCAGAGATAGTTCCAGTAGTTTCTACAAAGATAAAAGATAAAGGGGTTTTTAGTATGGACAATCTTTACAAAGGTCTAAAAGACTGGTTAGTCCAAGAGGGTTACGGTGATGAAGCAACCAATTTTAAAGAAGATTTTTATGTAGAAAGAATAAAGGGAGATTTCAAGCAACTAGAAATAGGATGGAAAGGTGAAAAAGTTGTTACTAGTTATTTTGCAAATCAAATAAAAATCTCAATAAGAGTAACATCTTTAAAAGATGTAGAAATAGAAAAAGATGGAAAAAAATTTGAAACAAATAAAGTAGATATTGATATAAAAATAGAATCAAATTTTATAAAAGATAGAGAAAATAGATGGACTAGTGATTTCTTTAGAAATTTATATGAAAAATACATAATAAAAGAAAGAGCAGAAGATTACATGGAAGATTTATACAACAAAACATATAGTTTAGCAAATGAAGTAAAAAAATTCTTAGAATTAAGTAGAGCATAAGACTTATAAATCTCTTTTTATAAAAAGATAATATGCCAGAAAAAGATAAAGTTGTAAAAGAACTGATTATAAAACAGAAAGCACAATTCAACATGTTAGAATTCTATAAATTTCTAAGCTCATGGTTTGAAGTAAATAGATACATATTTTACGAAACTAACTATGATGACACAAGAACAGATGATAAAAAATCATTGAAAATAAAATGGAATGGCTCAAAAGATGTAGATGATTATTATAGATTTAGCATAAAAGTCACAATTGAATTAAAAAATTATGAAATGATTGAAACTGAAAAGGAAAAATTAGTTGATGGTGAATTAAAAGTAGAACTAGAATCAACATTAATATTAGATTATGAAGAAAAATGGCAAAACAACCCAACCATGAAGTTTTTAAGATCAACTGCAGATAAATTCTTTTTCTCAAGTAAACACGAAAAATACATAAAAGAACTAAGAAATGACACTTACGATGTATTTGACAAAATAAAGTCGTTTTTGAACTTACAAAAATTCAGGTAACCCTTTTTAAGTCTTTCGTTTTGTTACCACTGTTAAGTTTATGGAAGTTTAAAGCAAAACCTTTTTAAATAGATTAAAGCATACTCTGCTTAGCCCGTTTTGGGAATTACCCAATAGAGCTTATGATACTCATCAAGCAATGAAGCTTGGGGGTTATAAACGGGCCACATAATCACAAAAGAACAGGTAATGTTCATCACGTTCACAAATTTCACGGTATTGAAACCAAAAATAGTGTTCAAAATAGACATAGTAACTTGTTCTTAGAAAATTAGGAGGAAATTAAAATGGGAAAAATAGGCTTAGTAACAGCCAAATATATAGTTCATGCTCACATAATGATTGAAGGCACAGTAGACAGACCAGATGTAATTGGTGCAATTTTTGGACAAACAGAAGGTCTTTTAGGTGCAGAGCTAGAGCTTAGAGAATTACAAAGAAATGGTAAAATAGGAAGAATAGAAGTAGATATGACTACAGTTGGTGGAAAAGCTTCAGGAGATATTATTATACCTTCAAGCTTAGATAAAGCAGAAACAGCTATTATTGCAGCTGCTTTAGAAACTATTCAAAGAATAGGTCCATGCAACGCAAATGTTAAGGCAAAATCAATAGAAGACGTTAGAGTTTCTAAAAGAGCTCAAGTTATAGAAAGAGCTAAGGAATTGTTAAGAACATTAACAGATTCAGTCTTACCTGATTCACAAGAAATAACAGAAGAAGTAGCACAATCTGTTAGAGTAATGGAAATAACAGAATACGGTAAGGATAGATTAGCTGCTGGTCCAGCTGTAGAAGATTCTGATGAAATTATAATTGTAGAAGGAAGAGCAGACGTTCTAAACTTGTTAAAAAACGGCATAAAAAATTCTATAGCAATGAATGGAACATCTGTACCACAAACAATTATAGAACTATCAAGAAGAAAAACAGTAACAGTTTTTGTTGATGGTGACCGTGGTGGTGACTTGATTATAAGAGAATTGAAGCAAGTAGCTGAAATTGACTTTATAGCTAAAGCACCAGATGGCAAAGAAGTAGAAGAAATTACTAAGAAAGAAATTAACAAAGCTTTAAGAGGAAAAATTGCTATAGAACAAGTAACAATGGAATTAGCAAACGCTCCACAAAGAGTTCTTAATGGTAATTTTGACAAAAGAAAACCAATGATGCCACAGCAATCACAATTTAGACCTAGGGAATCTTCTTATGTTAGACCAACAATTCAACCACAAGTTAAAAACATAGAAGCATACACAAAGATGTTAGAAGATTTAACTGGAACACGTGGAGCTTACATTTTAGATGAAGCTTCAAACATTTTAGGTAAAGTCCCAACATCCGAGCTTGCTGCTACAATAAAAAACTTGGGTTCCGGAATAAACACAATAGTTTTTGATGGTATTGTTGATCGTGATTTAGTTAAAATAGCTGAAAAATCAGAAATAAAAAACATAGTCGCAATGGAATCAAAAGTTCCAAAATCAGCAACAAAAATTAACATAATCACAAAGTAATTTGTGATTCTTTTTCTTTTCATTTTATAGTAAACTTTTTAAAACAAGAAATTAAATTCTAACTATGAAGAAAAAAGAAGTTTCACCAAATTTTCTAGTTTATTGCTTAGTTGTATTAATTATAATAACTGCTTTAGCAACAAATCATGAAAAAGATTGTAAAGAAGATTTAAACTGTTTTGATCAATCATTTAGCAATTGTCAAAAGGCAAAAGTTATAGCTTACGAAAATGATAATACTTTTGAGTATAAAATAACAGATAAAAAAGATGCAAATTGTATTGTTGAAATAACATTAACAGAAGTTAATCCTACTATATTTGATCCTGCTATTAAAGAATTTAAAGATAAATCCATGACTTGTAATTTACCAATAAAAGATGGATTTGCAACAGACAAATTAAATTTGTGTGAAGGCCCATTAAAAGAAAAGATATATGAATTAACAGTACAAAAAATGTATAATTTACTAGCACAAAATTTAGGTGATATTATTTCTCAAATGAAATAGTTAAAGCTTAGTTCTCAAATTATTATAGAGAAATTTATCGGAAAAGTTCAATCTATCTGCATCTAAAAAATTTATGTGTCTATACCCTTCATGAAGTTGATATTTCCCCCTTTTTATTAAATCATCATAAACTCTCTGCATAATTGATACAATCATCGAAGAAATTGCTCCATTCTGATATTTTTGTATTGTTGTCACTATCAGTTCCATTTTCTTTTTACAAAGTTCTTCATCAACAACAGTTTCCAGGTCTCCAATTACATCTGGATGACTTGCATGAATATGATTGCCTTGAATTTTTTCTTCTCTTAATCTTGAAAGTTCATCATTTTCAAAAAATACAAATATATCATTGTTATCGTGCGTATATCCTAACATGGCCCAAAGAAATAATCTTCCCTTTTTATATTTACTGAAAAATTAATTCTCCAAAGAATTTAACAAATCTCAAATGAAATAGTAGGCTTCCCAAAATCGACAAAGAACTTAATTATTAGTTTGACCTTAACCTTCCCTCCCTTCTATTTATCATAGACGCCAATACTTAAGTTTAAGGCTGCTTCCTTCCGGACCTGACCTGGTTCTCAAAAATACCGACCCCATGAGACAGAAGATCTTAAGTTGGATTAAGACTAACAACCAAGCTCAAAGCCTCAATTGGGCATTCGGTTCCATCATATAGCTCGTTTATGGCTACAAGCGAGAGCTAACCGCCCAACCTAGCCTAAAAAACTACGAAATCCACAACTTTTAAATATTTCCTTTTTGGCTAAAACGCATGGAAACAGACAAATTTTGTCAAATCTTAGCAAAAGAAATAACAAAAAATAGTATTTCTAACGTAGATGAGTTATTATTATTTAGAAATAAAATATCAAGCAAATACAAACAAAAAGAACTTCCAAGTTTAATTCAAATTTTATTATATCTAAAAGAAAAAGACAGAAAAAGATTCAAAGTAAAACCAACAAGAACTATGTCTGGAGTTACTCCAGTAGCAATCATGACTAAACCAATTCCATGCCCACACGGAAAATGTATTTATTGCCCGGGTGGTTTAAACTCTCATTTCGGTGACGTTCCACAATCTTATACTGGTAAAGAACCAGCAACAATGAGAGCTATTAGAAATCATTATGATCCTTACTTACAGATATTCAATAGATTAGAACACTATGTTTTATTAGGCCATTCAATAAATAAGATAGAATTAATTATAATGGGCGGAACATTTCCATCCTTTGAAAAAAAATACCAAGAAGATTTCGTAAAATATTCATTCAAAGCTATGAATGATTTTTCAGATTTATTCTTCAACAAAAAAGGAGAATTAAACTACAACAAATTCAAAAAATTTTTCGAGCTACCAACAAAAGATTTCCAAGATAAAAAAAGAACAGAAATAATTCAAAACAAATTATTAAAACTAAAATTAAATTGTGACTTAGAAAAAGAACAAACAAAAAATGAAACTGCAAATATTAGATGTATAGCATTATGTATAGAAACAAAACCTGATTGGGGTTTATTAAAGCAAGGTGATGAACTATTAAGACTAGGCTGTACAAGAATTGAATTGGGCATACAAAGCGTTTACGAAGATGTCATAAAACATATTCATCGTGGCCACACAATTAAAGATACAATAGATTCAATAAGAATTTTAAAAGATTTAGGATTCAAAATTTCAGTTCATTACATGCCAGGCCTGCCTTTAACAGATAAAAAAAGAGATATCGAAGGAATGAAAACACTATTCTTAAACAAAGATTATTGTCCAGATATGCTAAAAATATATCCCACAATGGTTAGCAAAGGAACTGCTTTATACGCTGATTATTTGCAAGGAAAATTTAAACCAATAGGTGCAAAAGAAGCAGCAGAAAGAATAGTAGAATTCAAAAAATTTGTTCCAGAATACTGTAGAATACAAAGAATACAAAGAGATGTTCCAACAAAACAATGGGAAGCTGGCGTTGAATTAACAAATTTTAGACAATTTATGTTCCAAAATTACAAAGTAGAATGTAGATGTATAAGATGTAGAGAACCTAGAGAAAAAAATATTAATTGGGAAAAAATAAAACTAAAAGTTTTAGAATATGAAGCATCAAAAGGAAAAGAATTTTTTATCTCAGCCGAAGATATTGAAAATGATTTAATAATTGGTTTTGTTAGAATGAGATTCCCATCAGAATGCTTAAGAAAAGAAATAACAAAAGATTCGGCAATGATTAGAGAATTACATGTTTATGGAACTGCAACTGGAATTGGAGAAGAAGGTTTAGTTCAACACAAAGGTTGGGGAAAAAAACTAATGCAAGAAGCTGAAAAAATAGCAAAAAAGAATGATAAAAACAAAATGCTTGTAATCTCGGGAATTGGAGTTCGTCAGTATTACTATAAGATAGGCTACAAAAAAGAAGGGCCTTATGTAGTTAAGGAACTATAATAAAATTTAAATAATCATTAACAAACTAAATTCTATGGACCAAAGTATAATTCTCACAGGATTAGAAAATTTTGACGACATTGAAAAAACAAAGGTAAATCTTATATTAAACTCGGACTTAAAAAAGATAAAGGGTTTTTCAGGAACACTACAAGTTCAAGGAAAAAAGTTACAAAAACAAGGGAAAAAAAGCAGTTACGTATTCACAGGTAAATATCAATTACCAGAAGATACAATTTACGCAGAATCTAATGAATGGGAACTAGAGAAAGCATTACATTCATTAATAAACAAAGTAAATAATAGTGTAAAACATAAATACAAAAAATGACAGAGTATAAACAAGTAATTTTAGTAAGACAAGATTTAAGATTAAGTAAAGGAAAACTTTCCGCACAAGTAGCTCACGCTAGTGTAGAAGCTACTTTAAAATCAGAATCTGCAAAAGTAAAAGCCTGGCAAAAAAAAGGAATGAAAAAAGTAATTCTAGAAGTAAATAGTTTGGAAGAATTATTCAATTACAAAAAACTAGCAGAAGATAAAAAACTTAAAACTGCATTGATAAAAGATGCTGCAAAAACAGAATTAAAAGAACCAACAATAACGTGCTTAGCTATAGGCCCAGATGACGAAGAACAAATAGATAAAATTACAAAACATCTAAAATTAATATAACTTTAAAGTAGTTACAAAATAGAAAAACTTATAAACCCAAAATAATTTTTGTTTTTATGGAAAACAACAGTTTAGAAGGAAAAATTGTACAAGGAGAATTGTTTCAGTTTGAACAAGAAACTCCTGTTTTAAAAGAATATAAAATTCCGGGCATGACAGAAATACCAGCCAATATTGGCATGAAAAGGACATGGTTAAAAAGATTTTTCGATGAGAATAATATGCCTAGACCTAAAGGATTAACTAATATGAATGCAAGGAAATTAACTGGGCTTTATTATAGTACATTAAGAGCATACGATATTGAAGAAGGAAGAATAATAAGAGGAACATACTAATCAAAAAGCTTATAAATACTCAATTTACACTCAAACTAGGACGATCATAGCGACCTGGTCATACCCGATCCCATCTCGATCTCGGAAGTCAAGCAGGTCTACGTTCTGTTTGGTACTGCACTT